>Ga0214474_1000291_pt1 | contig 26287 bp, 20 predicted proteins | sample RVTome_2_FD_187335 | JGI IMG/M metagenome (GOLD analysis project Ga0214474, IMG submission 187335) | Soil microbial communities from uranium-contaminated site in the Upper Colorado River Basin, Wyoming, United States - RVT95D214 HiSeq ... | reverse complement strand
GCTTGTGAATCTCTTATCTTTCCAGAAACCGAGCAGGTATATAAACAATGAGGTTAATGCTATTTACAAGGAAGCACCCTTAAAAGTAGTTCTCGCATTTCCTGATATATACGAAATCGGGATGTCTCATCTCGGGCTGAAAATCCTTTACAAGATAATAAATGACCTTTCGTTTGCATCTGCAGAGAGGGTATTTTCTCCATGGACTGACCTTGAGGCAGAGATGAAGGCAAATGGAATACTTCTTTCATCTTTAGAATCAAATAGGCCGTTGAAGGATTTTGATATCGTTGGCTTTAGCCTCCAGTACGAGCTTTCGTATACAACGGTTCTTAATATGCTTTATCTTGGCGGAATCCCACTGAGAGCTGAAGAAAGGAATAATTCATCATTTTCTAACCGGTATCCACTTGTTATTGCTGGTGGACCTTGCACTGTAAATCCATTACCTATGTCTCCGTTTATTGATGCATTTTTGGTCGGAGACGGCGAGGAGGCTATCAAGGAGATAATGGATACATTTTACAGGTGGAAAATGTCCGGGGACAGCAAAAAGGAATCCCTTCTTCATGCCCTTTCTGAGATTGAAGGGATATATGTACCTTTTGTTCACTATAATCCCCATTCCTCCTCTTTAGAAAAGAGGGGGAATGGGGAGGTTAAGAGGCGTTTTATAGAATCCCTTGATAATGCCCCATATCCGGACAAACCAATTGTTCCCTATACCTCAATCATCCATGACAGGGTAAATATCGAGGTTTCCAGGGGTTGCCCAATGGGCTGCAGGTTCTGCCAGGCAGGCATGATTTACAGACCAGTTCGTGAGAGAAGTCCTGAAAAGGCGTTAGAGATCGCAGAAAATTCTCTGAATAATACAGGCTACGAGGAGGTTGCATTTACCTCCCTGAGTGCTGGAGACTATAGTTGCCTTTTACATATTGTAAAAGAATTTAATAAAAGATTTACGAAAAATAAGATTGCCATCTCACTTCCGTCTTTAAGAGTAGCATCTATAAACCATGATCTTCTGAAGGAGATAAGCGCTGTTAGGAAGACTGGTTTTACTATTGCACCCGAGGCTGGAACTGACAGGCTCAGACGGGTAATCAATAAAGACTTTACAGAAGAAGACTATGAACATGCCCTCAAGACACTATTTGAAGAAGGCTGGCATAATCTCAAGCTATATTTTATGATAGGACTCCCAACTGAAAGAGATGAAGATATAGAGGCAATTCCTAAGATGGTCAAAATGGCCCTTAAAATTGCAAAACAATACACAGGAAGATTCGTTAATATAAAGATAGGTGTTTCTCCTTTTGTTCCAAAACCACACACACCTTTTCAGTGGTACGGACAGAGCTCTTCTGATGAACTTAAAAGAAAAAAGGACTATATTAAAAATACGCTGACAAAAAGGGGATTTAAGATTAAGGGACATGATGTAGAAATGAGCCTTCTTGAAGCTACTTTCTCTCGTGGTGATGAAAGACTTGCTCCACTGATCGAAAAGGCATGGTCTCTCGGGTGCAGGCTTGATGGATGGTCAGAAGTCTTTGATTTTGAGAAATGGAAAATGGCAATGGATTTTACATGTATAAATGTAGAGGATTTTGCAAAAAAGACTTATGAAAAATCAGATATCTTGCCATGGGATAAAATAGATATCGGCGTGACAAAAGAATTCCTGTGGAAGGAATACCAGAAGGCCTTTTCAGGAGAAATCACCCCTGATTGCAGAAAGACCTGTCACAATTGCGGGCTTGGATGTAAAACATCAGTCATCAGTCATCCAGCCCTAAGTATTTGGCAACCGCAAGGGTTGCCCTTACACGCTACACGTCGCTTCAAGCCCGTAAAGATAAGGGTGGAATTCTCCAAGACAGGCAGATTGAAATACCTTTCACACCTCGAACTCGTTACTGTTCTGCACAGGGCAATAAGGAAGGCAGGTTTTCCCCTCGAATACTCTACGGGCTTTCATCCGTCTCCGAAAATATCCTTCGGCCCTCCGCTCGGTGTAGGAATTGCAGGTCTGAGTGAATATTTTGATATGGAAATAGCTCCACCTTTTGATTTAATTACTAATAGAATAAAGCTAAACACAATGCTGCCTGAAGGGGTCTGTGTAAAAGAAACGTCAGTTATACCAGTAAAGGTAGAATCTCTAAGTAGCTTTATAACAAGGTATGAATATGAAATAAAAGGTGGGGATCAATCTGGCATACACAGGTTTTTATCAGAAAAAGAGATGAATATACAAAGGGGAAAATATGTTATAAACCTCAGGGCTATGATAGAAGAAGCGAGGCTAACTGATAAAGATACAATAAACTTAATAGTGGTAGATCAGGGGGAAACTAAGGTCAGGTTAGGTGAACTTCTTCCCGTGTTATTTAATACCCCCTTAGAAAGATTGGACATAAAAAGGGTAGCCCTTTATGGATGGGATGGCGGCTGGGTAATGCCTCTTAAAAAATGCAAAATGCTGGCTGCAGATTGTAAAGTGTAAAATGGACAGCGAAATACTGATTAATGTAACACACGATGAAATCAGGGTTGGCCTCCTTGAAGTAGGTCAGGTAGTTGAATTTTATGTTGAGAGGAAGCGCGATGCAAGCCTTGTCGGAAATATTTATAAAGGCAAGGTCATAAAAATCCTCCCTGGTATGCAGTCTGCCTTTGTTGACATAGGGCTTGAAAAGGCAGCATTCCTGTATGTTACTGACATCCATGCCGGGATGGAAGAATTTGCACCTTTCCTCGACGAAGAAGAAAAGGACAATTCTCTCGAACTGATTTCAAAGAGGGGAAGACCCGACCTTACTATCGAAGACCTTATCCAGGAAGGACAGGAAATTCTTGTACAGGTATCAAAGGACCCTATTGGAAGCAAGGGCGCAAGGGTAACCTCATATGTAACAATGCCTGGTAGATACCTTGTGCTTATGCCAAATGTTGAGCATATAGGTATATCGAGAAGGATACCTGACGAGATAGAACGAACAAGGCTCAGAACAATAGTCGAGGATATAAAACCAAAAGGTTATGGTTTGATTATAAGGACAGCAAGTGAGGCTTCTACTGAAGAAGACCTTAAAAAAGACCTCGAGTTTCTTATTCTGTTGTGGGAAAACATTCAGAGGAAAAAAGATAGAGTATCTGCACCATCCTTGCTTTACAGTGACCTTGACCTTGTCTTCAGAAGTGTACGAGACCTCATGATCCAGGATGTCAAAAGGCTTGTTATAGACTCGGATGAAGAGTACGAACGGATTAGGGATTTTGTCAGGGCATACTTTGAGAAGCTTTTGGGAAAGATAGAATTATATGACGGTACAGAGCCGATATTCGATGCATTTGGAATCGAACTCGACATATCAAGGGCCCTTGGAAGAAAGGTCTGGTTGAAATCCGGCGGTTATATAGTCATTGACCAGACAGAGGCGATGACGGTTATAGATGTAAATACCGGTAAGTTTGTCGGAAAAGAGGAACTCGAAGATACCATACTCAAGACTAATCTCGAGGCAGTGAAGGAAATAGCATATCAGATAAGGCTCAGGAACCTTGGCGGGATTATAATAGTAGATTTCATAGATATGGAAAAGTATGAAAATAGGGAGAGGGTATTCAATGCCTTTGTTGAGGCAATGAAAAAAGACAAGGCAAAAAATACAATATCCCACATCTCAGAACTCGGGCTTATACAGATGACAAGGAAACGAGTCAGAGAAAGCCTCGGCAGAACACTCTGCGAATCCTGTCCGTACTGCGAAGGCAAGGCTTTTGTTAAATCACCCCGAACCCTGTGTTATGAAATATTCAGAAAGATAATGAGGCTTGCAAAACATGGTAGTGAAAGGATTATTATTACAGCCCATCCTTCTGTCGCAGAGCTTCTTACTGATGAAGAGCGTGCAGGGGTTGAGAATATAGAAGAAAGATATAACGTAAAAATCACTATAAGGGAAAGCCGTAACCTTCATCAAGAAAATTATGAGGTCACAGTGCTGTAAAAGACCAGTTACAAGTTACGAGTTATTAGTTATCAGTTATTAATACAAACGTATTAATATAAGTTACATAAAATCTCCCCTAACCCCTCTTTACCAAAAAAGGGGATGGAGGGGGATTTTTTAATCATTGTGTATCATCATTTATTGCGTTTGTATCAGTTATCAAACTATAAACAATATAAAACATAAGGCAGGGATAGTCCTACCTCCTGAATACCAATGGAAAATAATAAGTTAAAAAAACTCATAGAAATCCTTAAAGATATGCAAAGTGCTGTGCTTGCTTATTCCGGAGGGGTAGATAGCACATTTCTCTTTAAGGCATTGCAGCTTTCAGAAATAAGGACACTTGCTGTAACAGCAGTTTCAGAAATAACCCCTTATAATGACTTGTTAACTGCAAAAGGGGTAGCGGAAGAACTCGGTATGCAACACAGGATTATAAAAACATATGAGCTTTTAAGGGAGGAGTTTGTAAGAAACTCGCCTGACAGATGTTTCTTCTGTAAAGATGAGCTGTTCAAAAAACTTACAGATATAGCTTTAGCAGAAGGGTATGTGTTTGTACTCGACGGCAACAATATGGATGATACCATGGACTACAGGCCTGGTAGAAAGGCTGCAATGAAATACAATATAAGAAGCCCATTGATAGAGGCAGGGCTCTCAAAAAGAGAGGTTAGGGATTTCTCAAGGCACCTTGGCCTTTCAACCTGGGATAAGCCTTCTTCTCCCTGTCTTTCTTCAAGGATTCCATATGGCCGAAGGATAACAAAAGAGGCATTAACAAGGGTAGAAAAAGCAGAAGACTTCCTCAGGTCCCTCGGATTCCATGAAATACGAGTAAGAGACCATGGCAGTATCGCAAGGATAGAAGTTGAAGAGGATAAAATTGGGTTGTTGTTAATCCCTGAAAAAAGAAAGATTATTTCCGAAAAATTAAAATCCATCGGTTATCAATTCATATCCCTTGACCTTGATGGTTATAAAAGCGGGAGCATGAACAGGGTTTTAAATGGTAGTCACTCAGGATGAGATCTCTGCGTTTACTACTTCATGTTTGATCATATTTTTACCGCTCTGTTTAGCAGAATACATAAGAACATCAGCCCGTTTTATTATTTCATCCACAGTATTAGGCGGGCTATGGAATGTGACAACTCCGAAGCTGAATGTTATAGGCCATCTGTTCTTCTGCATGACATCCAGAAGGATCTTTTGAATTTTACGGATAACTACCTCAGCCGGTTCATAGCCAGTCTCCGGTAATAGGATCGCAAACTCATCACCTCCCAGTCGTGCTACTATATCTGTCACCCTGATACTTTTTTGCAGGGTGTTAGCCACTGAACACAAGAGATTATCACCTGTTTGATGCCCGAAACGATCATTAATAACCTTAAAATTGTCACAATCTATGTATGCTATAGTAAGAGGGTATTCATGTCTTCGGCATCTATTTATTTCTATACCGGCAAATTCAAAAAAGGCCTGTCTATTTGCTATCCCTGTCAAAAAATCTTTCCTGGCGAACATTTTTTCCCTCTCTAAAACCCCTTTTAATGTCGATAAAATTACAACCACAATCAAAAAAACGCTCAACCTGAATGTTTCATTCACAATAGGAATAACAGGATGCGAATAAGATTGTCCCCCTATCAAATCCGTTGCAAGCCATACCACAGCACTCATAACAGATAACAAAATTCCAACCCACCTCCCCACAAACCAGGTACCCAGGGAAATAGGAAGTAAAAAAAATAGGGAGAAGGCAAGCTCTGGACCTGTCAGGTACCGAATAATCCCTATAAATGCGATAAGTATAAATCCAAATGCTATCAGGAATGACCTCGGTTTCTTAGCAAGAGATTCTATTATATTTACCATGAAATCTTTTATCATAGGTCCTTTTCCAGATATGACTCCTTCCTGACAAAATGTGTTTAAGAATTATAACATCTGCCTGTTACTAAAAGCAGTAAGCACTCACACCAAAATAACATGAGTGGAAAGAAGGCGGGACTCAAAGTTATAATGCATAATGGAAAATTCCCAGTACCTGATTGAGCTCTCAAAATGTATCCGTTGCGGAAGCTGTAAGGCATTTTGCCCGACTTATGACGAAGATTCTACAGAGGCAATGGGTGCGAGGGGAAGACTTGCGCTCCTGTGGGGATTTTCTTCAGGACAGCTTGCACCATCCCCCATCTTAAATGACTGCATCTTCAGCTGTACGACATGTGGTGCATGCTCAGGGCTATGTCCACTTGGAATTAATATCAAAGAGGTCATATACCATGGCAGAAGCCTTTTAAAAAATACAGACAAAAAGAGGAGGTATCTCCGTTTCCTCACAAGGTTCTCTACAAAAAGGCCAACTTTGAGTTTCAGGCTTCTGAGCATAACCCAGCATATTTTATTTCCATACCTGTTGAAAAAAGGGCTTATTCCTTTTAACCCTGAACTTCCTGAACACCATCTGAAAGATAGACTTCAGGTATACAAAGTTTCTAAAAAGAAAGGCAGGGTTGCAGTTTTTACAGGGTGTACTATCAATTTTCTTTACCCTCATTTAGGAGAATCACTAATTAATGTCCTGCATAGACTTGGTTATGAAGTAATCCTTCCATCAGGCGAGGTATGCTGTGGTGCACCCCTAAGGACCCTCGGTCTTGAGAAGGAGGCTATGGAACTTGCAAAAAAGAATCTCGGAATATTCAGCAGGCTAAATGTTGATGCTGTACTGAGTCTCTGCCCAACATGTACACTTGCCATCAAAGTTGAGTATCCAAAGCTTATAGGAGAAGGTATAGATAAGGCAGTTGACATATCAAGTTTTATTATTGATAAATTAGACCCTTCTCAATTTTCATTTTTATCTTCTTCGAAGGGTGCAATCTATCATGATCCTTGCCACCTTAAATATGGACTGGGAATTGAAAGGGAGCCGAGGGAGATTATAGAAAATATCGGTTTTGACTTGATAGAGACTGAAGGAACAAGATGCTGTGGTTTTGCAGGTGTTTTCAGCCTTTCTTATAAAAAGCTTTCACAAGGGCTTCTTAATAAATGTATTATGGACTATACAAAGAGAGAGGTGGAGATGATTATCACCGCATGCCCTGGCTGTATGATTCAGCTGACAAAAGGGATTAAGAATAAACCGGTGTTGCATTTAATCGAGGTCATTGAGGAGGCAATGTTTCAGCAGCCCTAGCCATTCTTCTTCTTTTATTATGTATATAATTACTAATCCCCCTACATCCCCTCGGTTGCGAGTCGTACCGACCTTTAGAAAAGGGGGATGTAAGACTTCAGAAAACTTTAGAAAAGAACTATTAAACCTTATTTAAAAGTGTCTCCTCTTTTCTAAAGAGGGGACAGGGGAGATTACTAAAAATAGTGATATCAATAAGTTAGAAGTATTTCAGGTGGATAATAATCGTTATACTTCCCCGTATCTGCGATAATTAATAATGCTTTCATGCACTACAACTTTTATAAAACCAACAACCGGGACAGACAATAACATCCCGAGTATTCCGAATAATTTACCGCCAATAAGCACTGCCAGTAAAACTATCAGAGGATTCATATGGACGCTCTTTGCCACAACTATGGGCTGAACAAGGATATCATCAATTAATCTTATCAAGGTAAATGCAACAATTATATAAAGCACCATTTTAAAACTCCCTGCCTGGAGTATTGATACAATAATAGCAATTGTGGCCCCGGTAATTGGACCGAAATATGGGATGATATTTGCCAGCCCGGCAAATATTCCAATAATAAAAAAATATTTAACCCCAAGCAACCATAATGCAAAAATAGAGAAGATGCCAACTATAATTGCGTCAAGCAACTGGCCGCGCAGATAGTTTCCAATCTGGATATTCAATTTATAAAATAAATACAGGGTAAATTCAAAGTAACGGTTTGGCATAATGCTTACAAATGCCTGCTTAAACCTTCGTCCATCTTTCATAAGGAAAAATACTATAAAGGGGATAAGAACCATACCCGTGATTACAGACGCTGCATCGAGAAAGTGATCAAAAATCCAGCTTCCCACTCTCGCCATAGCACCTTGTATTCTGCTTAACAGGTTTAAATCCTTGACACCTAAGAAGGCGAGATTATTGACAAGAAAGTTTTCAAAGTCGGAGACCATTAAACCTGCCTTTTCAGAATTAAAACCAACCTGAAGCGCCTTTATTTCCTCATACAAAACAGGAAAAAAAACAACGGATGAAATGCAGGCAATTGCAAAAATAAACAGAAAAATAGCGGATGTTGCAGATGTTCGACTCATTCCGCGGGATTCAAGAAAGCTTGCCAAAGGATCTAAGACATATGCCAGCAGGGCAGATATTATCATCAGTTTTACTATGTCAGAGATAACAGCAAGAAATGAGATAAGTATAATAAAAGCAATAAAAAAAATTGTTATTTTGACCATGTTACTACCGCTGTTCCTGTAGATTTTCATTAGCTATCTAATTGGGTTCGATGACTCAAGTGGCTTAATTCGCTTACCTGTTCGTTGGTGCTTTTTAAACGCTCACCAATGGTCCAGGCCAGTTTAAATAAAATTTTACTTCCGAGTCCTGGGTCACGGTTGATAAGGTCAAGAAGTTCAGGCTTAAAAAAACATAACATTTTACAGGGTGTTTTACTAACAGATGTTGCACTTCTTGGCGAATCATCAAGGAGGGCTAATTCTCCAAAAAAGTCTCCGTCATTCAGTTCTGCAAGCATATGTTTGGCAGTCCCACGTACAATTCCCACAGTGCCTTTTACAATAATATACATCCCAAGCCCAACATCACCCTGATTAAAGATTACCTCATTTTTTTTATATTCCCTTTGATGTAAGATACGTTTAATCGTTCTCAGTTCCCTGTTGTTTAGATCTTGAAAAATAGGGATTTGTATGAGAATATTATCTATCTCATCCGTTTCCTTTTGACGAAACTTAAAGATATTTTCCCAGAGTTTATTCACCTAAGATATCCCTCCCCTTTCGGTCATTCTGACTTGTCCGCCCACCAATATATAATCACAATTCATTGACATGTTTCAACAATGAAGAACGTCTTCAAGGCTTTGTGTTTTCCTTATTCTTAATTTTTGTAGCCGATAACTTTTTCTCTTGACGAAATTTTTTCCAATACTGACAGGGCTTCTCCTTTTATATATGGATCATTATCGTTCTTTGCAATCTGCTTCAAAAAAGGGATCGCCTGCGGATCACCAATATTTCCAAGGGCTTTTATTGTACCGAATTTAATTGCAAAACTTTTATCATTTAATACCGGAATTAAAAAAGGAACTGCCCTTGAATCGCCGATTTTTCCGAGCGACTGTATAGCAGCCTCTCTGACAAGAAGATTGTTATAATTTAATGCATCGATAAGGGAATCAACTGCCCTTGAACCCTTATTAAAATCTTTCCCAAGGGCAATAGCAGTATTCCATTTCATTGCCGGACATTCCTCGTTAAGAAATGGGTCATTAAAAACCCTTACCAGCACCTCTGACACCCCTGGGTCTGCAATCTCACCCAATAAACGAACTGCCCTGATTTTAATTCTCCAATCCTCAGCCTTAGTGATAACAAGATTCAGCAAGGCATCGACTGCTTTGCCATCCCCAATCCTGCCTAACTCTTCAACTGCTAACAGACGAGTTTGCCGATCACTGCTTTGAAGATTTTCTACCAGATGATCGATATCCCCTGCGATTGTTTTACCCCACGGTATAATTAAAGATGCAATAAATAATAAAATAAGTTTTAAATATTTGAATTTCATCTTTATAGTATAATGAATCGCTAAAAACCTTGTTACAAATTTTTATAAGGGGGTATTATGAAATTTTTCATTGATACTGCAAATGTTGAGGAGATTAAGAAGGCATGGGACCTTGGGGTTATTGACGGAGTAACAACAAACCCATCCCTTATATCAAAAGAGGGTAGAGAGCCCGTTACATTACTTAAAGAAATCTGTAGCATCGTCAACGGACCAGTGAGTGCAGAGGCAGTAAGTATGACTACAGACGAAATGATCAAAGAAGCAGAATCCCTCTCAAATATCCATGAAAACATCGTGATAAAAATTCCGATGATAGAGGACGGACTCAGGGCTGTGAAAAAGCTTTCGGGCATGGGCATCAAGACAAATGTGACACTCGTCTTTTCCCCAAGCCAGGCCCTGCTTGCTGCAAAAGCCGGCGCAAGTTATGTGAGTCCTTTCGTCGGAAGGCTCGATGACATAAGTCATTTTGGAATGGGAATTGTCAGTGATATTATGGAGATATACGAAAACTATATGTTTGATACTGAGGTAATAGTAGCAAGTGTAAGGAATCCGCTTCATGTTGTAGAAGCTGCAAAAATGGGCGCTCATATCGCAACAATCCCTTGCTCTGTTATAATACAATTAATAAGGCACCCTCTTACAGACATAGGTATCGAGAGGTTCTTGAAAGACTGGGAGAAGGTGCCAAAAAAGAAAGCTAAGGTTAAGGCTGGGAAAAAAAGAATTTAGTTTCTCAACCTAAGCCTAAACCTCAACCTGAACCTAAACGGAGTTAATAATGCCTATATTTGAATATAAATGTAAAAGTTGCGGAGAAGACTTCGAAAAACTTGTTTTTGGAAATAAAGAAGTCAGTTGTCCTAAATGCAGTTCTAAAGAAGTAAAAAAGAAGTTTTCTGTATTTAGTGCGACAGGCACTGAAAAACCTTTGGCCGGCACATCATCAGGCTGCACATCCTGCACAAAAAGCACTTGCAGTTCATGCCACTAAATTAAGCACCATAGAGAAAAGAAGATATTGTGAAATAGAAACTCTCCGATTCGCCATTTCACCCATTCTCCGATTCTTATAACTTTTTACTCAGCCTGTCGGAACGGATTTGCCCTCAGTACCTGAGAAAGTTTTAAAGGTCTTCCTTCAAATACAAAGACTGCCAGACCTCTGTCTTCTATCTTTTTGTCCTTGACTACCCAGGTGCTTTTCCATGAGATATTAAGGGAAACCGCTGAATCCTCTATCTCAACCCATGTTGGAGTAAATGTGAGTTCAGCACTGTCAAAACTTTTAATGACACCGATAAGTTCCCTATAGCCATCTTTTGTAGAACTCCTCTCGAGGGTTTCACGGTCATTCTTTATATAGGCATTTCTAATAGTCTCTGCGAGTCCAAATGCCTCTTGTGCTATCTTTGATTCCGGCGAAACCGGCCTGACCTCTTTCTTGCCGCATGATAGCAGGAGTAAAGCTAAGAGAGCCAATTGCAAAAGACTCACAACAGAGGTCACAGAGACACATGACGCATGATGCATGATATTTATTTTTTTAGTAATCCCTCCTCGCTCCCCTTTAGTAAAGGTGGGTTGGGGGGATTTATCCTGTATCTTGCATCTTGTATCTTGCATCTTAAGTGTATTATATATCAATATTTCTTGCCTCAAGCGCATGTGTGGTAATGAATTCCTTCCTTGGTTCGACCTGATCCCCCATAAGTATTGTGAATATCTCATCTGACTGGACAGAATCCTGTACTGTAACCTGAAGGAGTGTTCTTCTGTCAGTGTCCATTGTAGTCTCCCAGAGCTGCTGGGGATTCATCTCTCCAAGGCCTTTGTAACGCTGGATGGTAAGTCCCTTTTTGGCTGTTGCAAGTATTAGTTCAAGGAGTTCTCTAAGGGTTCCTATTTCCTTCGGTCCTTCTTTTGTCTGCACTTTGTAAGGTAGTTCCCCGATATCTCTCACGATGCTGAAAAGGTTTTCGAGTTCTCTGAACTCGGGAGAAGTAAGGAATTTGGTGTCCAGGTTGAGTTTATAGTTATGCTTCCTGATCTCAACCCCATAAGTCTGATGTTCCTCATCAAGCTGGATCTCACTTATATTTATACTCCGGTCTTTTTCTTTTATAATTCTCAGTATTTCTTCAACCTTTTTCCTGTCTTTCAAGGTATCTTTATTTATTCCTGACGAAAGTATAAATAACAGAAGCTCAGGGTCATTTCTTCTTTTCTCAAACCATTGTATTACCCGCTCGAATCTGTATACCCTCTTAAGATGTGGAATAAGCGCTTTTCCTCTGACAGCCAGCCCTTTTATAGGAATCTCGAGGTCATCTGATGCGAGCTCAAAGAGCATGTTCTGCATTTCTGTTTCGTTCTGTATATATTTCTCTGTCTTTCCTTTCTTTACTCTAAAGAGCGGCGGTTGGGCAATGTAAAGATAGCCCTTTTCTATCACATGAGGCATCTGCCTGTAAAAAAAGGTGAGCAGCAATGTCCTTATATGTGCACCATCAACATCGGCATCGGTCATGAGTATAACTTTGTGATACCTTATCTTTGATACATCAAAATCATCAGGTCCAATTCCTGTGCCTAAGGCCGTTATGAGCACTTTTATCTCTTCTGAGCTGAGCATCTTGTCAAACCTTGCCTTCTCAACATTCAATATCTTACCCCTAAGGGGAAGTATAGCCTGAATACGTCTGTCCCGGCCCTGTTTTGCAGAACCTCCTGCAGAATCCCCTTCAACAATGAATATTTCGCTTAAAGCAGGGTCTTTCTCAGAACAGTCTGCAAGTTTTCCGGGTAAGCCTGTATCTTCAAACGCTCCTTTCCTTCTTGTCAGTTCTCTCGCCTTCCTTGCAGCATCTCTCGCCCTTGCTGCCTGGAGAGCCTTTTCAACAATCTTCCTTACTACAGACGGGTTCTCTTCAAAATATGTCCCGAGGCTATCATTGACTATGGATTCCACCATGCCTTTTATCTCGCTGTTACCGAGTTTCATCTTTGTCTGCCCCTCAAACTGGGGAGATAGCAGCTTGACATTGATAACAGCGGTTAGTCCCTCTCTGATGTCCTCGCCTGAAAGCGATTCCTTGCCATTCTTTAGAAATCCTGATGAAATCGCATAGCTGTTTACAGTCCTCGTAAGCGCTGACTTAAAACCGATGAGATGAGTCCCGCCTTCTTTTGTATTTATATTATTGGCAAAGGTATAAATAGTCTCGGTATAACCGTCATTATACTGAAGGGCAATCTCAACTATAACATCTTCTTTCCCTCCGGTTATATAAACAGGTTTGGGATGGATGGTAGTCTTGTTTTTATTGAGGTGTTCAACAAAAGAACTTATCCCACCGCTGTAATGGAATACCTGACTTTTTTCTGTTCTTTCATCTAAAAGGGTTATTTTGAGTCCCTTGTTAAGAAATGCAAGTTCTCTCAGCCTCTGAGATAAGATATCATAGCTGAAATCCAAGATTTCAAATATCTCAGGGTCAGGCTTAAATATAACCTTTGTGCCTCTCCCCCTTGTCTTCCCAACAATGGTGAGGGGACCTGTTGGATTGCCCCTTTCATAATGCTGTTGGTAGACACTTCCATTCTGCTTTACCTCTACGTCAAGCCACTCCGAAAGGGCATTCACTACAGATACACCAACTCCGTGCAATCCGCCTGATATCCTGTATGCCTTTGATTCGAATTTCCCACCTGCATGCAACTCAGTAAGCGCAATCTCTGTAGCAGAACGTCCTTCAGGGTCTCCAGGGTGAGGACCTGTTGGTATCCCTCTTCCATCGTCTATTACGGTACAACTTCCATCATGATGAATAATCACGTCTATGTTCTTGCAGAAGCCCGCCAGTGACTCATCAACACTGTTATCAACTACTTCATAAACAAGGTGGTGCAGGCCTTCTATCCCTGTAGAGCCTATGAACATTGCAGGTCTTTTCCTTACAGCAGTCAGGCCCTTGAGTATCTTTATATCCTCAGCAGTATATGACTCGTTCTCGTTTCCCTTTTCTTCCATTTCTCTCCTATATTCTCATCGGCATGATCACGCACTTATAATTCTCGTTTCCATCCTCCTTTAAAAGGACAGGACTTAATGGGTCCTGAAGCTCAAGGATAACCTTCTCTGTCGTCATTGCGCCAAGGACATCTATCACATACCTTGCATTAAACCCGAGTGAAAGTTTGTCATTTTTATATTCTACTGCAATTTCTTCTCTTGCCTCGCCAATGTCAGGGTTCGAAGATGAGACAACAAGCTTTTCTTCTCCAATATCAAACCTGACAGCACTGGCCCTTTCCCTGGACATTACTGACACCCTGCGTAAAACTTTAGCAAAGGTATTCCTTTCTATGAGCATCTTCTTTTCGTTTGCCAGTGGGATAACGTTCTCATAATTAGGGTATGTCCCCTCTATAAGCCTCGTTAGAAACTGTACTCCTCCGTCCGCCTTAGGCTGAGCGGATGATCCGCCTGAGGTGGAAGAGCCCACACTAAAAAGCAGGTGCTTTTCCCCTATTAAGATTTTAACCCTCTCCATTTCTTTTTCCTCGCCGCCTGAGGCGGATGAAGTGGGAAGGAATCGCCTCAGTTCAGAGACCGCCTTACGAGGGACTATTATCTTTTTCTCTTCTTTTGGTTCGGCAGGCTCACCACTGAGCTTGTCGAAGTGTCTGATTATTAATGCGAGCCTGTGTCCGTCTGTACCCACAATGGTAAACGATTTATCCTGTGGCTTTACATGAAACAGAAGGCCATTAAGCGTATATCTGGTATCACTCTCCCCGGCAGAATAGATTGTCTTTTCTATCATCTCCATTAGTATCGGGGCATCAATGATTATCTCTTCAGCATCCCCCAGCGCCGGCCAGGCTGGAAATTCACTCGGTGGAAGACATGCGAGCCTGAAGTCGCTTGAACCGGCTCTGACCTTGAGCCACTGCTCATCAACTGATTCAAATGATAAATCCCCTTCCATTTCTCTGACTATCTCTAAAAGCTTTCTTGCTGGTATGCAGAGCTTCCCTTCCTTCTCAACCTCTACATCGAGCGGCTCTTTTAGCGCAGTCTCGACGTCCGTAGCAACTATATATGAACCTTTTTTGCCTGCATCGAGAAGAAAATGGCTTAATATGGGCATTGTGTTCCTCTTCTCAGCTATATTCTGAATATTCGACAGCTTCTCCTGCATCTCATCCTTTGATACACTTAGTTTCATAATCCCTCCTCTGCGAGTCGTAGATTGCTTTCTACGAGTCGCCTACCTTAAAGGTCGTAGACGATCCGTAGGATAGACCTTACATTTTTATTTTCCTTAAAAGGTTTTCAATCATCCTGTTAAATGCTTCATCCTTTGTCCTCTTATCTTCAGTCTGTTTACAAGAATATATAACAGTTGCATGGTTTTTACCGCCAAAGTTTTTTCCTATATCATTAAGCGACATACTTGTCATTTGCTTGCTTAAGTACATCGCTATCTGCCGTGGTAGAGCAACCTCCTTTGTTCTTTTTTTTGCCTTCATATCAGCTAATTTAAGGGCAAAATGTTCACAGACTACCTTCTGTATAAGGTCTGTCGTTACGGGTTTCTCATCCTCTTCAATGAGATCTCGCAGGATATTCTTTGCCATTTCTTCATTTATAGGCCTCCCTGTTAAAGATGCCTGGGCACCTAAACGAATAAGACAGCCCTCTAATTCCCGGATATTAGATTTTACTTTTGATGCCAGATAATAAGCAACTTCTTCCGAGACATTTATCTTTTCCATCTCGGCCTTTTTGAGTAATATTGCCATCTTTGTCTCTAACTCAGGAGGCTGAATATCAGCGATAAGCCCCATACTAAATCTTGATCTGAGCCTGTCTGTAATAGCACCGATCTCTTTCGGAGGTCTGTCGCTTGAAATCACTATCTGTTTTTGCTTTTCGTAAAGTGCATTAAATGTATGAAAAAATTCCTCCTGCGTTTGTGTTTTATTTGCGATAAAATGTATATCGTCAAGAAGTAAGAGATCGACATTCCTGTATTTTTCTTTTAATTCGCCCATCTTCTCGTGTCTTATAGCTGATACTACCTCATTCGTAAATTGTTCCGCGGTGACGAAAATAACTGTAATATCCGGGCTTTTATCAATTACAGCATTTCCAATTGCATTTATAAGGTGTGTCTTGCCGAGACCTACTCCTCCATAGACAAATAAGGGATTGTATGTCCTGCCCGGTGCTTCAGCAACTGCCTTTGCTGCTGCCTGGGCAAACTGGTTGCTCGGCCCGATTACAAAGTTTTCGAACGTATATTTCGGATTAAGATATATCCCCCGGCTTGCAAGTTTCTGCCTCCGGCTTTCTAACCGCATATCCATTTTCTTAACTACAGGGTCTATTTTCTCAACCAATCTGTAACGTACTGTTACAGGGTATCCTAAAATACCTTCTATTGACTCGGCGATTATGTCCGGATAGTTATCCTCTATCCAATCCTTGAAGAACCTATTAGGAATGTCTATAGTCGCCTGTTGTTCCTTTTCGCCCTTGCGAATCTCCGACAACTGAGAAAGTTTAATTGGTTTAAACCAAAGCTCAAGGATATTGTTGCCTACTTTCTCTTCGATCTTTAAAAGACTGTTATTCCATATATCTTCCAGGTTCATATAACCCCACCTTTACGAGTCATCTGTAAACCACTAACAATTTACTAACATATGTTAATAACTATACGGGAGGTGTAACATTATATCCAAATACTATTAGGCAAAACAAGAAAAACTGTTATTGTTTTGTTTGGAATAATGTTATCAGCACCAATCATAAAAAATGTTAGGAGCTAAACTTCCTTATTATACCTTTTATTAACATCAAAGAATGGCGGTTTATATTATTTAAATCCTGCTTTTGAACATATAAACACTTCCTTCTACGACTACTATCTTTAAACATAAATATTATTTTAGTAGTAAAGATATAAAAAGTTGTTATTACTTTTTTCTAAGATAAGCCTTTATAAATTCATCTATATTACCATCAAGTACAGCATCAACGTTGCCTATCTCCATACCTGTTCTATGGTCTTTTACAATTCTATAAGGCTGTAAAATATAAGACCTTATTTGATTTCCCCATGCAATACCTTTTTTATCTCCTACAAAACCCTCTATCTTTTTTTCCTGTTCCCTTAACCTCAGGTCATACAGACGTGCCTTAAGTATCTTCATAGCAATAGCCTTGTTTTTATGCTGAGAGCGCTCGTTCTGACAGCTTACAATAATACCAGTCGGGATGTGAGTAAGTCTTACAGCAGAAGAGGTCTTGTTTACATGCTGTCCACCTGCACCAGAGGCCCTGAACGTCTCCATCTTTATATCATCTTCTTTTATTTCCATATCGATGTCGTCTTCAACCTCTGGATAGATCAGAACAGCTGCAAAGGATGTATGCCTTCTTTTGTTTGAGTCATAAGGTGAGATTCTGACAAGCCTGTGCACCCCTACCTCGGACTTCATGTAACCATAAGCATATAGACCTGTTACTGTAATAGTTGCACTTTTTATACCAGCCTCGTCACCAATTTGTAATTCAACAATCTGAGTACTGAATTTGTGCCTTTCTGCCCACCTGAGATACATTCGCATAAGCATCTGTGCCCAATCCTGGCTTTCTGTACCTCCTGCACCTGGATGGATTGTAAGAATAGCATTATTTTTATCCATTTCTCCGGAAAGAAGATTCCGGATTTCTAATGAGTCTAACTCTTCTTTTAAATCTTTAATATCTTTCTGCAGGTCATTAAGAAAGATTTCTCCACTTTCTTCTTCAAGTATACTTATTGATTCTTCCAGATATGTCAGCTTATTTAATAGGGATTCAAAGTGGAATACTATGTCTTCAAGCTTTGACTTTCTTTTTAACAATTCCCTGGTCACTTGCGGAGATGACCACATTTTATCTGCGGTTAAGTCTTTCTTAATCCTTTCAATTTCCTCTTTTAACCCCGGTAAATCAAAGATAACCTCTTAAGGACTCTATTTTAGCCCTGAGATTCGATAACTCTTCTTTCAGCTCATTCTGCAAAAGCATGCTACCTCCTTAACCCCTTCTGGCCTTGCCAAATAGGTTTGTCAGTAAGATTATAGAAAAAATAATCCATATATAAGAAAAAAGATCACCGTACTTTGCATAAAAACTTTTAGTAGAATCGGTCTTTATATCCTCTGTTAATATTACTTGTTGAAAAAGATTGGTTTTTGAGATTATCCTTCCATTACTGTCAATAAAGCCAGAGATGCCCGTGTTTGCCGCTCTTATTACAGGTTTTCTGTTTTCAACCGCACGAAAAACTGCCATGCTGAAGTGTTGATAAGGACCGGTTGTTCTTCCAAACCATGCGTCATTAGTAATGTTCACAATAAAATCACCACCATTAGAGTAAAATTTTCTTACAAGTCCGGGAAAAATGATTTCATAGCATATCAAGGTAGCAAAATCTCCAGATGGAGTCTCAGCCCTAAAATAATGATCACCTCGGGTATAATCCCCGATACCCGCAACAAGTTTATCCACGAAAAAGAGGACCTTTTGCAGAGGGACATATTCTCCAAAAGGGACTAAATGTATTTTATCATAAATATAAGTCACCTTACCAGCTTTATCGAGGAGAACAGCACTGTTTGAAAGAACATATCTCTCATCCTTTTTCCCCTTGACAAGCACACTTCCAAAAAGGAGGTAAGAGTCAAGCTGTTTTTGAAAACCGAGGAGTTTTTTTGTATATTCATGATCTGTTTTAAAGAAGAATGGCACAGCTGTCTCCGGCCAGATAATTATTGATGGGGAGGAGGAAACAGCCTTAAGCGAAAGGTTCATATAGCTCTCTATAACAGAATCTTGATAAGCAGGCTCCCACTTCTTGTCCTGTTCGATATTTCCCTGAATAATACTTGCATTTAACTGTTTCCCGTGTCTTTCCTCTCCAAGCCTCCAGTGCCCGTATATGAAGGTTGAGATGATAAACAAGAAGAGAACAAATAAACCAATCACTGTCTGTGACAATGGAAAAAGCGGCATATCTCTGAGACGCCTTCTTATAAGAAAGATATCTGCTATTGCACCATTTACTGCAACTACAAGAAAAGATACGCCGTAGATGCCTGTTATATCAGCAATCTGGATAACTGTAAGAAATTTATACTGAGTATACCCCATGCTTGACCAGGGAAAACCGGTAAATAAATAGGAGCGAAGAAACTCAAGAACTACCCAGAACACCGGTGCAATAAAAAGAGCCGGAAGTTTTGTGGTCTTGATGGTTATTGAGAATAAAAGTGCGAAGAAACCTGTATATAGACTGAGATAGAAACAGAGTAAAACAACAATAGCAATGCTTGCGACAAAAGGAATACCACCATAATGATTTATTGAGTAATATATCCAGTACAGGGTTCCAAAAAAATAAGGGATACCGAAAAACAGACCGGTCATAAACGCCTGCTTAGGTTTTCTGTCATATAGTGACAAAAGGAACGGAACGAGTGCTATCCATGCAAGACCGAAAAGGTCTATGGTTGGAAAGCATAATATAAGGAGCAGACCGGAGATTGATGCGAGAGCATAATTTTTTGAATTATCTGGAATTTTTAAGCTCATCATGGTTATATGTTTGCTTAGTTTACACTGTTTTCTCAGATTAATTCATCTGATAATTATTTTACTCCATAAACAGCAAACTGTGCTAAATAACGTGCCTTTAGCGGTTTGAACGGCTATTTTAAAAAAGTTGTATGGCTTGACAGTATAAAACTTAAAAGTGTAAAGTTAAAACCGTGGGCAGTTAGCTCAGTCGGTAGAGCAGAGGCCTGAAAAGCCTCGTGTCCGCAGTTCGATTCTGCGACTGCCCACCATAATTTTGTTTGCCACAAATATACTTTTCCCTTGACAAAGTATTCGATTTTAGGCTAAAAATTACCAGTATGGTTAGGTTAAAGCTTTTTATTCTCCAATTTATTATTTTGCTTTTTGTACTACCCGTTTATGCATCAGATGTCAACCATGAAATAAGAAATGAACAATTGGTGGTATCTTCCCTGCCCGAAGAAGCGATAAATAATGGTCCCAAGACAGTATCGGATTATAGTCAGAATGAACTCGCTGTAGCGGCGGTTAGGAGAAATATAACTCTTTTTAGCGAAAAAATAAAAGAGAAGTTCGCACTCTGGCTCAGCAGGTCGGGTAAATACCTCGATTTGATGAAAGAAATACTTAAAGAAAAAGATGTCCCGGAAGAAATAGTTTTCCTGCCCTTGATTGAAAGCGGTTTCAACCCTTATGCATACTCACCTGCACGGGCAGCAGGATACTGGCAGTTTATTGCATCTACTGCAAAGAGATATGGCCTTGAGATCAACTGGTGGAAGGATGAGAGGAGAGACCCGGAAAAATCTACAATGGCTGCAGCAAACTATCTTAAAGACCTTTACGAGATGTTCGGCTCATGGAATCTGGCGATGGCTGCGTATAACGCAGGGGAAGGGAAGATTCTCAAAGCACTTAACAGGACAAAGACAGATGATTACTGGGCGCTGTTAAATACAAAACACATCAGGAGAGAAACTAAGGATTATGTCCCTAAGTTCATCGCAGCAAGCATGATCGCAAATAGCCCGCAGAAATTCGGGTTTGAAGACATCGAGTATCACCCACCACTTAATTATGACAGGGTGACGATAAAATCACCTCTCGACCTTGAGGTTATAGCAGCCTGTGCAGAAACAACTGAGGAAGTCATAAAAGAATTGAACCCTGAACTCAGGAGATGGTGCACACCTCCTGATGTCCCTGAATATATATTGAGAGTGCCTGACGGTAAGAAGGATATTTTTCTCGAGAATCTTTCCAATATACCGGAAGAAAAGCGTTTTACAGTAGAGATATACAAAGTTAGAAAAGGAGATACCTTTAAAACAATTTCAAGAAAGACCAGTATCCCAGTGCAGGTTATCCTTGATCTGAATTCCTTGGAAAAAATAATACCCCTTAAGGCAGGGGCAGAAATTTATCTTCCTCCAAAAGGGAAGTTTGTATTAGACAGGGATGACAGGACAGCGATAAAAAAGGCATCGTTTAAACGAAAAAAGAAAACGCCTGCTAAAGATAGAAATTCGGAAACTGGAAAAGCTGTAAAGAAGGTTACTTTTAAACCGGGCAAGAAAGAACCGAAGAGTAAGTCCAGAAAGATTTAACTTTTCTTCTTGGTACGAGTCGATTCCGACTTCTCAGATAGTTTAACTTTTGCCTCTTCAAGGAATGGTGAATTAGGAAATTTTGTAGTAAGTTCTTTGTATTTTTTCTTTGCCTCATCTATTTTCCCTTCTTTTTCAAGCAACTTTCCGTATTCCATAAGTGCAAAATCTTTGTAAATATTACTGTGAAGATTATAAAGGGTATCAAGTGTTTTTATCGCCTCATTCACATTCCCTTGCTTTATATAAGATATTGCCATCTTTTGATATGCAAGTGGGATAAACCTTTCTTCGTTTGAATATCTCTGTGTAAAATCTTTAAGCGTCTTCAGTGCATCGTCATATTTACCAAGCTCGTAGTAACAGCATGCAATATAAAAAAGTGATATGGGTGTTTTTCTTGTATCATAAGCTTTTTTGAATATATCCAGCGCTTTTTTATACTGTTCCTCTTTATTTACAGATTGCCCTTGATTATCGTTGTAATAGGTCTTGTATGCCTCATACTCAAACATCCGTGCCTTTTTCTGCGAAGTATAGGAATAGAGTAGAAAGCTAACTATAGCTATAAATATGACAAGGACACCTGCACCATATTTTATTGCTGTCGTCTGCCGTTCCTTTATTGTATCCTTCAGACTGACAAGTTTATCCTTTACATCTGCCTCTGTAGATGCGGTCTTCTTTGGCACTCTCTTTTTAATCGGCTTTGGCATCAATCCCTCCTGAGAGCCTTCTCTACAAGGGTTTTTGAATTCTCGAATATTGAATCAATACGGTTTTTTTCTATACCCGAAGCAAGGAGTATAGTAATTGCGGTCTCTTTTGTTATTAAATCTGATGGGCTGTGGGCATCTGTGTTTATACATAGCGGGACACCAAATCTCATGGCCTCTTTTGCAACGTAACCATTTGACAAAGAATGCCCTTTCCTCGAGGTTATCTCAAGTGCAACGCCTTTTTCCTTTGCGAGGAGAAGGTCCTCCTCAGATATGATACCCGGATGTGCCAGGATATCTGCATTAGCCTCAATTGCTGCCCTGTTGGTACCTGGAGCAACCGGCTCAACTATGGTCTGTCCGTGCACAACCACTATCTTTGCACCAAGATGCCTTGCCTCTTTTACAAGTTCATGGATAATCTGTGGAGGAGCATGTGTAATCTCTGCGCCTGGAATGGCTTCTATAGAGATAAAACCCTTGAGTTTTTTGAGTGCACTTACGATCCTTGGAACTACCAGATCAATATTTGAGGAGTCAACATGGTCTGTGATAGCAATTGCCTTATAACCAATCGCCTCCGCCCTTCTGATTAACTCGAAAGGAATGAGTTCCCCATCGCTGAAAAAACTATGTGTATGTAAATCAATCATTATTTGTCAATTATTGGAATATCTAAGATAGATATTTTAACAGAATTTCTTTTTTTAATCACTATCAACTTTATTCCAATCATCCTCAATTTTTTCCTGCTCCGATGATAGAGATATTAGAGATAGTGATTTTTCCTTTTTCATCGATATCCACAGTAAGGTCTTCTGTAAGGTTTTTGTTAATTCTGACATTGCCTGACAGATAAAGATCGGAGTATACTCAAGAGTAATGTACTCTAAAGTAAATATCGATAAAATTTGGCCACTCACATCATACTTGACCTTGCGAGGGTGAGCACGATTACCTCTTTTGCGCCGGCTTTTATAAGCACTTTTGAGCACTCTGTTACAGTTGCCCCTGTTGTCATTACATCGTCAACCAGTAAAAGTCGAAGGCCTTTTATATTTCCTTTCACTTCGAAGGCGTTCTTAAGGTTTAACAGTCTCTCCTTTGCAGATAAACCTATCTGCGGAGGTGTCTCTCTTTTCTTTAAGAGGGCATCCATTAACAGAGGGACCCTTATCCTTTTTGATATAACCCTTGCTATAAGAAGGGACTGATTAAAACCTCTTTCTCTCAGGTTTTTTGTGTTTAAAGGAACTGATACTATGCCATCTGTTTCCGGCAGGTCAAGGCTGTGCAGCAGCCTGCCAAGGGGTTTTGAGAGTCTTTTTACACCATAAAATTTCAGCTGGTTTATTGCCTCTGCAAGTACTCCGTCATAAAGACCATAATTTATGACCATAGAGAAAGGGGGTGGTTTTTTCATGCACTGCCCGCAGACCCTGGAGTACTCTGATGAAAATGGCATTGCACATATCCTGCACGACGGACCGGTGTATCTATTTATCCTGGACCAGCACGAGGCACAGATTGGTGAATGACTAAATACATCAGGTACACTTCCGCATAATGGGCATCTGGAAGGATAGAGGGTATTTAAGAGTTTTGAGATCAGGGCATATTTATGGTTAAAGGTGTTCCGCATCTGCCGCATTTAGGTCCCAGAGAAAGCTTCTCGCTTGATACCTTATTTTTTACCCCGCAGTTCGGGCATGAGATTATTTGAAATTCTGGAGGAGTGATTTTTTCTGTATCAGTTTCTGTTTCTTCAGCAAAGGATTTCAAAAAATTTATATATGCCGCATCTTTTTCAATGAGTTCAACACCCATGCCATTTTTAGATGACAGAGGTGTCTTGATAGTTCTTCTTACAAGACCCTTGAGAGAAGATGTCTTACCCTCTGGCATTACCAGTTCGATATCAATTGCGGTATCAGGGGCAAAACCGCGATTAGTCCTTATAAATAAACCACTTTCAGAAAGATTACTCGATATGCCCGTAAAGCTCATTCCGCCGGAACTGAATCTTGCTTCAAGTCTTTTAGTAAATCTTGGGTGTCTTTGATACCCTCTTTCCCTACCCATCAGAATTGCTCTTTTAGCTGAATGAGTTCATCTCTCCTCTGGCCTGTGGAGATTATTTGCACCTTTACCCCCAACATCTTTTCAATCTTTTTTATATAAGTTTTTGCTGCTTTTGGCAGTATGTTAAAGTCTTTTATCCCGAGAGTAATTGCGCTCCAGCCGCTTATCTCTTCATAGACAGGTTTGCACTCCTCAAAGATACTTATCTCCTTTGGGAATTCTTCATAGGTCTTTCCTTTATGTCTATACGAAGTACATATTTTTATCACATCTATACCGTCAAGGATATCGAGTTTTGTTAATGCGATCCCTGTAAGGCCGTTGATCCTTGCAGAGTGTCTGAGTATGACCATATCCAACCATCCACATCTCCTCGGCCTGCCTGTTGTAGCGCCATATTCTCCTCCTCTTTCTCTTATCTTATCGCCGAGAGCATCTGTTATTTCGGTAGGAAAAGGTCCGCTGCCGACCCTTGTTGTATATGCCTTTACTACTCCGAGAACCTTTGAGATTTTTGTTGGACCCACACCGAGGCCTGTGCATGCGCCTCCTGCAATTGGATTCGAAGATGTTACATAAGGATAAGTACCGTGGTCTATATCGAGGAGTGTGCCCTGTGCACCCTCAAACAGTACATTTTTCTTTTCGGAGATCACCCTGTTTATTATAATATCTGTATCAGCAATATATTCCGAAAGTTTCTCAGCGTAACCCATGTATTCATTGTATATATCTTCGATGTCAAAGCGAGAAACCTTATAAAGGTTTTCGAGCAGGAAATTAATATAAAAAAGATTTGCCTTTAACTTCTCCTTGAATACCAGAGGGTGAAGAAGGTCTGCAACCCTTATTCCTGTTCTTGCCATCTTGTCACAATAAGCAGGGCCTATCCCCCGGCCTGTTGTTCCAATGTTCTTTGAGCCCTTAAACCTCTCGCTCTCTTTGTCTATGGCCACGTGATACGGCATTATGAGATGGGCATTTTTACTCAAAAGCAGGTTTTTACCGACCTTGACTCCTCTTTTCTTAAGCCCGTTAATTTCATCTATAAGTGCTGCAGGGTCAACAACAACACCATTTCCTATGAGGCACATCTTGTCTTTGTAAAGTATTCCCGAAGGAATTAAATGTAGTATAAATTTCTCATCCTTAATTACGACGGTGTGACCTGCATTGTGGCCTCCCTGGTATCTTGCAACAACATCTGCTTTTTCGGAAAGAAAATCAACAATCTTTCCTTTCCCTTCGTCTCCCCACTGTGAACCTACTACAATAACACTGGACATTTTAAAACCTCGCTTAGAGAGTTATCTGTTTGACTGAAAGGATATTCGGGAGTCTCTTTATCTCCTCTATAACCTGTGGTTTGGCAGGTGTATCTATGGTGACAACAGAGATTGCCCTGCCTCCGACAGTCTCCCTTCCAAAATGCATCCTCGCGATGTTAATATCGTTTTTGCTGAGAAGAGTTCCAATATTTCCTATAACGCCGGGTTTATCGTTATTATATATAAAGAGGAGATCTCCATCCGGCACAATCTCGACCTTGAAGTTATCAATGGCTACAATACGAGGGTCTTTCTTGCTGAAGAGTGTACCTGCAAGATGACTTTCTTTATCTTTCGCCTTCAGCCTCATCAAAACCATGCTCTGATAATCACCTGCATCAGTGCTCTTTGTCTCTTTAACCTCTATACCGCGTTCCTTTGCAATAAATAGTGCATTCACAAAATTTACTGTCTCCTCGAGAATGGGTGTAAGGAATCCCTTTATTGCAGCTATTGTAACAGGCGCTGTGTTAATTTCAGATGCTTCTCCCCTGTATTCAATCGTTATCTCAGTGATACCACCTTCGAATATCTGAGCTGCGAATCCGCCAAGCTTCTCAGCTAAGTTTATGAAAGGCTGAAGTCTTGCCACCTGATCTGATGGAATTGATGGGAAGTTGACAGCATTTCTTATTGTCTCGTGAATTAAATAATCTACTACCTGCTCAGCAACTGCAACAGCAACATTTTCCTGTGCCTCTTTTGTTGAGGCGCCGAGATGAGGGGTAGATATTACATTGTTGAGTTTTAGCAGGGGATTATTCTCAGGTGGTTCCTTCTCGAATACATCAAGTGCAACACCGGCAACCTTACCACCTACAAGGGCTTCGTAAAGGTCTTTTTCATTGATAATACCGCCCCTTGCGCAATTGATTATCCTGACGCCAGGCTTCATCATCTTAATAGTCTCTTTATTTATCATGTTTTTTGTCTCTGGTGTTAATGGGGTATGGATTGTAATGAAGTCAGAACGTCTGAATAGCTCTTTAATGTCAACTTTCTCAACACCCATAGCCTTTGCTTTATCTTCACTCAAAAATGGATCATATGCTATCACGTTCATTGCAAGA
>Ga0214474_1000290_pt1 | contig 26315 bp, 23 predicted proteins | sample RVTome_2_FD_187335 | JGI IMG/M metagenome (GOLD analysis project Ga0214474, IMG submission 187335) | Soil microbial communities from uranium-contaminated site in the Upper Colorado River Basin, Wyoming, United States - RVT95D214 HiSeq ... | reverse complement strand
TGGTAGTAGCCGCATTTCTTATGGTAGGCACCATCGCAGGTATCATGTTGGCCTCATTCATGAACAACAGTGGTGGCGCCTGGGACAATGCCAAGAAGATGATTGAAGACGGGCAGCTCAAGGATGAGAACGGTAATGTGATAGGCAAAGGCAGTTTCACTCATGCTGCGGCAGTTGTTGGTGACACTGTCGGGGACCCGTTCAAGGATACCGCCGGCCCTTCACTTCACGTCTTGGTCAAGCTGCTCAGCACCATCACGCTGGTTATGTGTCCGCTGTTCATTTGACGCAGAAAATAGCAAAAGGCTACAGGAAAAGATAGACCTAACTGGAAGGGGCAATCACGTAAGAAACGGATTGCCCCTTCTTTCTTCGCTGATAGTAGTGGATGGACCGTGTCCGGGGTAGACAATGGTCTCATCCGGCAAGGTCATGAGCTTATTTTGAATGCTGTCCATTAGCTGTTCATAGCTACAACCAGGAAAATCAGTTCTACCGATGCCATAGTTAAAGAGAGCGTCACCGCTGAAGACGATTCCATGACCATATAGGCTTATACCGCCAGGACTGTGTCCCGGTGTGTACAAAACCGTAAAACGCAAACCATCCACCTCTATAGTGTCACCGTCTTTCAGTAACCTGTCTGGCTTTGGTGGTTGACTGAATGAACCTCCCATCATTGATGAAAGCATTCTGGACAACATCCCCAGTCCTGCCTTTGCTTCGGTCTCGTGAATTGCAATTTCAGCTCCTGTTCTCTCTTTAACCGGCGCCAACGCACCAACATGGTCGAAGTGTAAATGAGTAACCACAATCAGAGATATCGTCAGGCCTAAATCATTCACAGTCTTTAGAATCAGCCTGGCATCAGCGCCCGGGTCAATAATTATCCCCCGTTTGCTCGATTCAGAGCCAACGATGTAACAATTAGTGGAGACAGGACCAACGACGAGAGTTTTTAAAATCACGTTCGTTCTCAATACAAACAAAGATGGTCAAACTACAATCGACGGTAGTAGCGACTTATGTTGACCTTATCTCCTCACGCATAAACTTAATATATGAGCCAGCGAAGCACAGAGCAGTCAATGCTATCAGACTCGTTAACTGAGGCCAGATAATGAGCAGGCTCTGACCTAAAGGTAAAGGTGTTGGTATCATTCCGCCTGTGTAGATGCTTATCAACATCAAAGTTGAGCTAGGGTTCCCCATCTCAGGCATCAATAAAACCTGGATAGTTTCTCCGTAGAGGGTATTGGGTGAAATGCGACTGATAGTGCGGTAAATTTGATCATTCGTGGCCAGCATCTCTAAACTAGAGTTCTGATCAACAGGAACAACAGCATTAGCAATAGCTCCGGCAATCATAGACATGAATAGAAAGAGAAAAATCCACAGGGCTATCGAAGCCAAAGCCGAATTAGCCATGCGGCTGAAAAAAACTGAAAAAAGGATCGCCAGTGACATCCAGAAAGCGCCGTAGATTATACTCACAAATATAAAGGCGAAAAGTCTGAGTATTTCCTCGGCAGTTGGAGGTACACCAATCATGCGCAGCCCCATACCAGCGACAAGAACTACTATGCTTACCACCAATATTGCCATGGTGACCAGTCCGGCTAGAAATTTCCCGTTGATTACCGAATCCCTGTAAAGTGGCTGTGACAGAATGCGACTAAGGTTGCCACTGGCTCGCTCGCTGTTTATAGCATCGAAACCGAGGGCTATGCCGACTATAGGTATGAAAAGAGAAAGGAAAAACGGTAAGGAAAATGGCAATGTTTCACCGGAGACAATGAAAAGCCTTAGGAAGATAAATTCGGTGGTTTCAGTGATGCCGGTTCTGATATTTTGCGCTGCCACATAGATAGTTGCTATGCCTGCCAGGTAAATCAGGAGAGATAAAATGATAAATCGCTTGCTGTTGAAGTGGTCAGCCAGTTCTTTCCAAAAAATTGCCATCAGACCCGACATATCTATGACTCACTAAAATACTTCATGTAAATATCATCCAGACCATATTCCTCAATCTTCATCTGAACCAATAAGCTGTCGCTATCAACAATTGTCCTGGCTATTTGAGGCCTCAAATCCGCATCACAGCTAATGAGCAACACGTCGCCAGAGCTTTCCACATTGGCTACACCTTTGATATTTTTTATGGACTTCATAAGCTTGCTTGTGGGCTCTGACACCTGGACTTGTATTCTAAACTTGCCGCCACCAATTGCCTCTCTACCGAGTTGGTCAACCGACCCTTCAGCTACCATGTGGCCTTTTGATAGTATTCCCACCCGGGTACAAATTTTCTGTACCTGGTGTAGCTGATGCGAAGACAGAACAATGGTTACCTTTTGCTTGGCCATGTTGGTGATAAGGTTAAGGACTTGTTCGATGCCCTCAGGATCTATGCCCGATGTCGGCTCATCAAAAAAAGCAACTTTAGGGTCTTTAATCATGACATCGGCAATACCCAGGCGCTGTTTCATACCATGGGAAAAAGTACCAACTTTTTGCTCAACCACTTGGGACAGCCCGACCATATTTAGAAGCTCGCTGATTTTTCTCGATGCGATTTCGCGGGGTAAGCCATTCAATGCTGCGGTATAATCCAAGTTTTCTCTGGCAGTTAGATCCTCGTAGAACCCCACCTTTTCCGGTAAATATCCAGTAATGCTCTTTACCTTGAGCGGCTCTCTAGTAGGGTCGAAGCCACATATCCGAGCCGTACCATACGTTGGCTCAGTAAGCCCAAGCATCATGAGTATTGTAGTAGTTTTTCCAGCACCATTGGGCCCAAGGAAACCAAAAATTTCACCCTCGTTTATACAAAGATTCAATTTGTCTACAGCAATAAATTTGCCATAGGCTTTAACTAAGTCTTTGGTTTCTATAATGCCATGTTTATTCATTTTACTTTCAACGCCTGCCCAGACGCATAAACATAAACGCTAATCCGGCGATAACCAGAACCACGATGCCGACACCTACCCACCCCCAAATTGTAGGCGTTAGCACGGTTACCCTGAGATTAAAGCTGCCAAATGCATTCTTGGCTTCCGGCTCAGCCGATATGGTAACCATGTAATCGCCGGCTACAGTCTTTTCTGTCGGCTTTATGTCAACTTGTATTTCACGTTTATCCCCTGCTGGGAGGGAATCTATGCTTTCTGGGCTAAAGGTGATGCTCCAACCAGAAGGTCCACCGGTTATTTTTGAACTTAAGTTGATTTTTTCAATGTCTGCGGACCCTGTGTTGATTATAGATACATTAAAATAGTTATCCTTACCAGCGGTGGCTTTAGTATTAAGCAGTCCGGTAGAAGGCTCCACCTCAAGGTCATATTTGGCAGTCACTATAGCTTTAAGGTCAATGCTGGCTTTGATTTCCCCTGAACTGACTTCCACAGTTATAGTGTATTCTCCTGGATCCGGCACCAACCAAGCGTATGGCCTCACCGTAACATTAATTGTATCTGTATACGTCTTTTGAGGATCTAGACGAATAGCAGCGATTTCTGTCCCCTCTCCGTAGCCTGGCGTAATTGAGGAAGTAAAACCAGCAGGCACCTTAGCCCGAAGGTCAAAGACTTTCGGCTCTGTGCCGCCCGAGTAAAGTAACTCAATTTTATAGGCGAAATAAGCACCGGCGTAGCTGCTCAGTACAGGGTATTGACAAGTGAGCGTGATTTTTTCATTACCTGATGATATCTGGTTTGTTGATATAGAAGTGGATGTACTACCTGTATCTGGCATTGCTTGAGCAGTTGGTTGAATTGACAACCCGCCAAGCGCAGCGAAGAGCAAGGCAATAGAAGCTAAATAGCAAGATACTCTAAATCTGCTCATGTTCTTACAACCTCCCTTGAAATAAAAGCGTGTTTTGACAAGACGTTCAATTGCAAAAAACCCAGTCTACGAGCTAACTACTCTATCTAAAATGAATGTAGCTGTCAAGTTTGACTGGAATCATAGCAGCATTATCTCTTGCAGGAAAGCGATCGAGAGGCGACTATTAGACTAGCTCACACTGTTGCTCAGTTCAGTGTTTGTATTGCTTGCTGGCTTAAGCATGAGTATTACAGCTATCGAAATGATTGTCAGGCTACAATAGACTAGCCATATTAATTGGTAGCTTCCCATGGTATCAAACGTCAATCCGGCGAGGGTGGGGCCTATAATACTGCCAACTGCTGAAGCACCCATAATTATGCCGAGAGCCTTACCAAAAGAACGTCTACCAAAATAATCACTGAGCATAGCTCCTCTGAGTGTTACGCCACCACCAAGCGCAACTGAGAAGAATATGACAAAAATAAATATGACTATCCCTGCAGATGCAAACGATAACGCTATCATTCCAATGCCTGTAAGAAAGTATGTTATAGCCATGAGATATCTCTTATCGAACATGTCTCCGAGCCAGCCAAATCCAAATCTTCCGGTTAGGCTAATCAGCGGAACAGCCGCTGCCACAAGGGCAGCACTTGACCTTGGAATGCCAATGCTGCTTAGATATGGCATGATATGAATTACAACCGCTGTAAGTATTATCCACCGTATTGCTTCTGCAAGGCTGATGAGCCAGAGGGTTCGACCTTTAATTATATTCGAGAAGCTAGTTTCTATATCCTCTGACTCTGTTAAAGAATCTGGATTTGCTATGGGCATTACGCCACCATCAGGAAGATAACCGTATTGTTCTGGCTTATCGCGAATAACTAGCGCTAAAGGTATCCCAAAAACCCACATTCCAAATGCGAGGATAATCAAGGCAGTTCTCCAGTCGTAAGTATCAATGAGCCAGGGAATGATTGGCACCATCACTCCACCCGCCCCAAAGCCACAGGCTGCAATACCAAGCGCTCTGCTAACATGTCTCTTGAACCAGTTAGCGACTGCTGTGTACAAGACCACACTGGCACAACCACCTGCTCCCAAGGAAAGAAGCAGAAATCCAGAGTATAACGTGATAAGTGATCTGGTCTGACTGATCAGCATGAGGCCAAGTCCAACCGTGATAACGCCAAATAAAACCAGCTTCCTCGAGCCGAAGCGATCAACCAAAAAACCTATCATTGGAGCAAGTAATCCCATCTCCAAGCCACGAAGAGAGGCACCGATTGAGACCTCAGTATAACTCCAGCCAAACTCTTGTACGAGCGGCTCAAAAAAGGCGGTGAAGCCGTAGAATATAATACCGGCAACGTAGAGGGCAATAAAAAAACTGGCGGCTACTATCCACCATCCGTAAAAAATACCTTTCATTTTAAAACTCTCGATTTGGGCTAATAGAATTGCCAAAAGAGGCGCACAAACCCTGTGATTCTACCACTTTTGAGGTCAAGCACCAAAAGCCTATATGCGAGTCATTTTTTTGGTAGGGATAAAAATATAGCTCAGATACAAAGTGTGGCTGCTAAAAAGTGCACCTGGTTTAGACAGAAGTGGCCTTTAGTCTATTGGGCACCGAACTTCTGCCTGAGTTTTGGCTTTTCTATCTTACCGGTGGGATTCCGAGGCACTTTGTCGAACATAATGCGCCTGGGCCGATTGTATTTTGCAAGGTTCTGCTCACAAAATGCGATTACTTCGGCTTCGGTTAAAGTTTCACCCGGTTTGCTATCAATTATGGCTAAAGCTATTTCGCCCAATCTCTCATCTGGAATCCCGATGACAGCTACGTCATATATTTTGGGATGCCTGTGTAGAGTCTCTTCTACTTCGGCAGGATATATATTCTCACCACCAGTGATGATTGTATCTTTCTTTCTATCAACGAGATAAATAAAGCCCTCGTCATCCATCCGAGCCATGTCACCTGTATACAACCAGCCATCCCTTATCGTTTCTGCTGTTTTGTATGGGTTCTTGTAGTATCCTTTCATAACACCGCAGCCTTTGACAATCAACTCACCTACCTCACCCTGAGCTACATCCTTACCGCTATCTTTTACTATGCGAACTTCCCAGCTAAAACCAGCTTTCCCGATAGCCCCAACTTTCCGTTCGTTTTCTGTGCCCAAATGCACACATCCTGGACCTGATGCTTCACCCAGACCGTAGTTAGTGTCATATTGCATACTGGGGAAGTATTTTTTCCAGCGTTGAACCAGACTTGGAGGTACTGGCTGAGCTCCTATATGCATGAGTCGCCAGCAGTTCAAATCATAATCTTCCTTCCGTAATTCCCCATTGTCCATTGCCATCAAGATGTCGTGAACCCATGGCACCAAAAGCCACACAATGGTCCCCTTCTCTTTCTGGACAGCTTCAAATATATTCTTTGGATTGATTTCCGTTAGTATAGTGGTTTTTCCACCTATCAGCAGACTACCAAACCAGTGCATTTTAGCACCAGTATGGTACAAGGGTGGGAGAAGGACAAAATTGTCCTTACGAGATTGGCAATGATGAACCTCCTCAATAATTGCAGCGCAGACCATGTTCTTATGAGTTAGGAGTATTGGCTTGGGATCTCCGGTCGTGCCCGAAGTGAAATAGAGTCCACATGCACCCTCAACAGATAACCCAACTCCTGTCGGGCTAGGTAATGAGCTTCCTATAATATCCTCTAAGCCATCCATATTTCCAGGCGGATTGTAACCAGCAAGAATATAATGTTGAATCGTTGATAACTGCGAGCGTACAGCCTCCACTCTTTCTGTAAACTCCTCGCCTAAAATCATTGCTTTTGCTTCAGCTATATCAGCACAGTATTTCAAGTCTCTGCTGGTGAACCTGAAGTTCAGCGGGACTGCCCATGCCCCGGTCCTGATGATACCGAAATAGGCCTCAAGCCAGTTAATAGAATTCATCATCCAATGTATTATCTTGTCATCTCTACCAATCCCCTTGTCCATCAGTGCATTGGCGATTCTGTTGGCTCTTTCATCAAATTGCTTCCAGGTTATTGCCTTTCTTAGCTTCTGGCTTGGTTTCAATTCAATAAGAGCTATTTCATCAGGATACAGTCTGGCATTTTGGGCTAACATATCTGATATAGTAGTCATCTGCTGATTCATCCTTAATATGTGGTTAGGTTGGGCAAGAAAGTGGCAATCTGAGGGAAAAGTATCAATATGGCAATCATTACAACCAGTGCAGCGAGGAAGGGTAAAATACCCTTGAAAATAGTTTCTAGGGGTACATCTTCGGCTATCCCTTTTATTACATATACGTTAACCCCTACAGGTGGTGTAATCACCCCCATTTCTGTTATCAACACAATTATCACACCAAACCATATAGGATCAAAGCCAAGAGCTATAACTGCCGGGTAGAATATCGGGATGGTGAGAGTGATCAGAGCCAAGGCATCCATAAAACAACCGCCAATAAGATAAATTACAACGATAACCCCCATAATAGCCATTGGCGGAAGTGGAAGATTTACTACCCAATCGGACAGGATGAAAGGAATTTTAGTTACTGCCATAAAATGCCCGAATACTGTAGCGCCAGCAACAATGACCATTACCATGCAGGTTATGCGCAGAGCATCTTTGATGGCACTGAGAAATCCTTGCCAGCTAAGCTGGCCTCTAATTATGCCAATGAGAAGAGCGCCCGCAGCGCCAGCACCACCAGCTTGTGTCGGACTAAACCAGCCAAGAAAAAGTCCGGCTATAACAAAAATGAACAGAACTACCGTCTCCGTAATACCGGCAATCACATCTATTTTTTCCCTCCAGCTTGTTGCTGGACTGGCAGGTGCGAGAGAGGGGTTACGCCGGCAAACAAGAGCTACTGTGGCAACAAACAGACCAGCAAGAATAATACCGGGAAAAACACCAGCCACAAAAAGCTTCCCTATCGATTGCTCAGTCATTATCCCATAGATGATGAATATGGTACTTGGAGGTATGAGTATGCCTAAGCTGCCAGCGGCAGCTACACAACCTGTGGCCAATGAATCGTCGTATTTGTATCGCTTCATCTCGGGCAGGGCCACCTTTCCCATCGCAGCAGCAGTGGCGGTAGTTGATCCGCATATAGCAGCAAAGCTGGCGCACCCGGCAACAGTGGCTATGGCTAGACCGCCGCGCAACCTGCCCAGCAAGGCATGGCTGGCGTCATAAAGTCTTCGGCTTATACCTGAAGCAGCAGCAATAGATCCCATAAATACAAACATTGGGATTACAGTAAGAGAATAGGAGGAAAAGGTGTAAAAGACGTCTCGAGCCAGAATGCCGAGACCTGCCTGTGGCGAAACCAAAAAACTGAATCCGACGAAACCGACAAAGGCCATAGCAAAGCCAACAGGCATACGAAGGAGAAAAATGATAACTAAAACAACAATGCCTACAACACCAATGATAACTGGATTCATTTCTTTGCTCTAATCATCGTCATGATGCACTGCACCAACAGCACGAGAAATACCACAATGCAGCAGAAGCCCATGCTGTAAGCTAATGGGTAGAAAGGTATCTCCTGAGTCATAGAAACCTCTCCGCTGGTCTGTAATGTGCGTCCAAATTCAAAACTTTGCCAACTAAGTAACGCAAATAACGCCATTCCCAGTGAATAGGTGAGGCAGGAAATGACTTTCTGTGCCGTTTTTGGCAGTTTTGTTACCACGAACTCTACTTCGATGTGACCATGAAGAAATTGGGTCTGGGCTATAGCGAATGTTGCCACCACTACACCTAAGAAACCAACCATCTCGATTCCACCGGGAATAGGCCATTTAAAAAGTTTAGCCCCGATTATGTCGGCGACAATCAGGGCTAACATAGTCACTAACCCAACACCTGCTACCCAGTTGAGCCAGGTGCTCAGAGAATTGATGAGTTTTTCAAATCTATCTAGTTTGCCTGCCATGACAAAACGTCCGGGATCTCAGGAGAGAACCAGAAAATTGGGGCAAGCCCCATACATCACAGGTCTTGTGAAATTTCTTGCTTTAATTTCTTGCTTTTTTAACTATTTGCTGGGGGCTAGCTCTTCTTCTACCCAATCTACACAAGACTGCTCTGACGGAGCTTTGTCCGACCAGTATTTAACCTGCTCAATTAGATACTCCTCATAGTCAGCAGCAGGCAATCCCATATCTGTCTTCTCTTTTATATATTGATCTATAATTGGTTCGGTGGCTTTCACCCATCTTGCCATCTCTTCCGGCGGCAGTTGGATGATCTCTCGGCCATCAAAAGTCAGAAAGTAATCTATGCCGGCCTTATCATAATATGTCCAAACCTTACCGTGTTTGTCTATCCACTCCTCGCTGACCTCAGTGAAGACCTTCTTTACGTTGTCAGGCAAGCCATCCCATTTAGCTTTGTTCATAACAACGAACATATTTGCTGTATAGCCTATGTCATAACAACCAGTAACATACTTGACCACCTCGGCTTGATTCCATCCCTTAAGGACTTCACGCGGTGTAAAGCTGCCGTCCACCGTGCCCTTAGATAAAAGCTCATAGGCTTCTCCTTGGGAGGCACCATATCCACTTGCCCCAAGAGCTTCTATTATCTTGGCCCCCACGCCTGTAGACCTAATAACCAACCCATTTAGGTCCTCCAGTTGGCGCACCTGCTTGTTAGTTGTAAAAACAACACCAGGGCCGTGGGCATGAAAATAAAGTACATGCACATCGTCAAATTCTTTCGGCTGGAATTTCTGATAGAAGTCATTGGCCACCTTAGTAGCTACCCATCCGTTAGGATAACCGTGAGGCATATCAACTAGTTCACTGGCAGGAAAACGACCCATAGTATAAGCCAGAACAGACATGCCGATATCCGCTATGCCACTGACCACTCCGTCATAAGTCTGTGGTGCCGGAGTCAATGTTCCACCAGGATAGTAAGTAATCTCTACCGCACCATTTGTGCGCTCGTTGATTTCCTGGCAGAATTTATCAGCCAGTATGGAATTCAGGTGGGTGGGTGGGAAGAAGTTGCTGTAGGTCAACTTGATGGTCTCAACCGGTGCCGGCTTTGCGCAAGCCCCTAGCACCAACGCTCCTACCATCATAAGAGCTAACAAGACAAATAAGCCCTCTTTTTTCATTGGTTCCGCCTCCTTAATATTTTGGTTTTTTATTTTTTAGTCCTCAATTACTTTGCATATAAACAAGGCTATAAGCCAAAATGGTGCTCTTTGATATAACTTAAATGCTCGCATCTTCTTAGAAAGAAAAAACACGAAACTTCAGAGAAGCTGAGCGGCAGATGTTTACTGGTGAGGATATTCAAGATTGTGACTCCAGAGTTACTGCCTTGTACAGTAACTTACCCCAGAGTCACTGGCGGTAGATGTATTTATTAGCTGGCATCGGATCTTATTCTATCGGTCAACTTTTGCAAAAAACCGTAACAACAGTTGAAAATTTTATACTATGCTCATGCTTGTTGTCAATACGTATAGAACCATTGACATGCTATTAATCTACTGTTACCATTTTTGTCTAGGACTTTAGCACAGGAAAAACTGCTAGTGAAAGCGAGTTAATGTGCTAGTTGCAATAGAAACAACTTTAATTTATACCTTCCTGTTAGGCTCCCTCTATCTTCTTGTTTCTTTAGGTTTCTCCTTAATTTGCGGCGTACTAAGAATCTTTCACCTCGGCTATGCATACATATTCACAGCCACGATTTATTTCACGTGGATGTTTATGAGTTTGTTCGGCTGGGGCTTGATTCCGTCTATAGCTGCAATGTTAGTAATTCAGGCCGGTATCGCCATAGCCATCTACAAGGGGCTAATCGTACGATACATAAAAAGAGAGGAAATCATTATACTGGGGCTTCTATTCGTGGCTATTATTCTGGAGCAGTCTGCACTGCGGTTCTATCCTATACAGGCTGGAGTCTACCTCGAGACAACCATGGTACCGGGGCTGAGTAAGATCGGCCAGGTAACCGTCTCAAACCAACTGATATTCGCAGCTATCCTGGGAATAGTGGTAACCGGATTATTCGTCCTTTTCTTCCTGAAAACGAAATTAGGACTGGCTGTGCGAGCTATTTCTTATGATATATATAGCAGCAGGTTGATGGGCATACAGGTTGAGAGAGTATTCATGTTTATTATGGTGCTGGTGCTTATCCCCGTGATACTGGCCACACTGGCAATTGCTCCTATTTGGGCAGTAGAACCGTCCATGGGTTGGGGATATATGATAATTGCCATTTTAGTAAGTGTACTCGGCGGTCTGGGCAACATCAGAGGTACAATTATAGCCAGCTATATAATAGGCTTTTGTAACTCAGTCGTTGGCTTTGTCATAGCTCAGCCTCTATATATGGGCCTATCAGCCTTAATAGTCGTTTTGATAATGCTGATTGTCAGACCGCAAGGAATAGCTAAAAGTGAGACTGTGTGGTGAGTTAGATGGAATTAGAAGTTAAAAGAGACCGACTTGTATTGCGCGCCGGAGGCGGAAAGTGGGAATGGCATATTGAGCCGAGGTATTGGCGGAATCCCTTAATATACGTTAGCATACTAATTATAGCACCCGTGGTGGTATATTTCGTATATCCATCACTTCTGGCTACGGTAATCGATGCTAACCTACTAGCTGCTATAGCCATCCCTTTGGCGTTGATGAGCATCGGCACCGGGCGGATGAATTTCGGGCCCCAGTTTTATATTGGTATAGGGGGATACGCCGCTGCGTTGCTCAGCATACATTTTGGTCTCAACCCCGCTTTGACACTGATAGCGGCTGCGCTGGCTGGCATAGTATTTGGTTTCATTATGAGTCCTCTCAGCATAATAGCCGGGGGGCTGTACTACAGCCTGTTGACACTGCTTTTGCCCCTGTTATTCCTGGAAGTCACATTTATTTTTTCTGACTTGTTCAAGGGGGATACAGGCCTCTCTGGCATAGCGCCTCTGGTGTCCACCGGCTCCTTTAGCTTGAACCTTCTTATTTACGCCTTTATTTCGCTGGCTATGATGCTATTCTATCTATTTATAATTGATAAAATTTTCAGGTCGAGATATGCCGTACAGATGGCGGCTATTAACGATGATGAGGAAGTTGCCAATGGCATTGGCGTAAACGTAAACAAAACTAAAATAATCAGTTTTATCATCCCGGCAATGATGGTGGCCATAGTAGGCTGGTTCTATGCGCACTACTACGGAGCATTTTCTGGACAAACTTATCTGCCACTCTCATTCATGCTGAAGGTATTTATGGTGACAATGATAGGCGGGCGAACACAGATATACGGATGTATCATCGGCGGATATTTCATCGCATTTCTGGAGATGATACTTATACGCACCACGGGGGGCATGTCGCCCGTTTTGTTCCCTGTTATACTGCTGGCACTGCTTCTAGTTCTCCCTGAAGGTCTGTTCGGGCTCTACCGGAAGCACCATTATAGAGAATACATGCCAACCTTGCGTTTTAGGAGATAGTTCGTGGCTGAGATACTGAAAGTTACAAATATTTCCAAGCACTTTGGAGGATTAACTGCAGTTAATGACGTCAGTTTCTCTATCAATGAAGGGGAAACTGTGGGGCTAATGGGGCCCAACGGGGCTGGTAAGACGACCCTGGTCAATATGATATGCGGCAGCTACGGTGCTGATTCCGGCAAGATTGAATTTATGGGTAAGGATATTACGAAGTTACCGCCATGGAAGCGATGTAAGCTGGGTATATGCCGGACTTACCAGATCCCGAGGCCATTCCCGGAGCTCACAGCCTTAGCCAGTGTCGTTGTCAGTGCACTTCATGGTAAGGACAGGCCGAACAGGAGCCTTGAGGATGCATCTACGGAAGCCACGCACTATCTGGAATTTGTCGGTTTATTTAGTAAAAGAAATATACTGGCGCGCGACCTTACCTTATTCGAAATGAGAGGTCTGGAGTTAGCCAGGGCGCTGGCAACAGAGCCAAAGCTCATCTTTATTGACGAAGTTATGGCCGGATTGAATCCGGTAGAGGCGGAAAAGGCCGTGAGGTTAATTGAACGCGCCAAAGACCAGTTCGGCGTGACTGTGCTGTGGATAGAGCATGTCATGGCGGTCTTGATGAGGGCTGCTGAGCGGGTTATAGTTTTACACTACGGCGAAAAGATTGCCGAGGGTTCTCCTCAAGAAGTGGCAAATAATCCATTGGTAATCGAATCGTATCTAGGTAAAAGCGAAAATGCTTGAGGTAAAAAATCTCAACGTCTCTTACGGCATCACTCCAATACTGCGTGATGTGAGTTTTAACATTCGACAGGGTGAAATCATAGCCCTCTTGGGTTCAAATGGTGCCGGCAAAACAACCTTGGTGAACACTATTATGGGAATGCTAAAACCTGTCTCGGGAGACATTGTGTTCCAGGGCGAGCATATTGAGAATATGCCTCCTCACGAGATAGTCAAGCGAGGAGTTGCCCAGGTGCCGGAGGGGAGAAAGATATTTCCTTATATAAGTGTGCGGGATAATCTTTTCTTGGGAGCCTACTCTGGGGAGGCCTGGCCAAAGAGAAATGATTCGTTAGAGTGGGTATACAACCTGTTTCCTTTACTAAAAGAGAGAAATAATATGCCGGCAAGAACTTTGAGCGGCGGTGAGCAGCAAATGCTGGTTATCGGCAGGGGGTTAATGTCCCGTCCGAAGTTGATGATGGTGGATGAACCGTCTCTGGGCTTGGCTCCGAAGCTGCTATCTGAAGTCTATAATACCTTAGAGAAGCTTCGTGATGAGAAAATCACGACTTTGCTTTCCGAGCAAAATGCCCGTCAGGCACTAACGATTTCTGACAGGGGATATGTACTGCAGAATGGAAGGGTGGTCCTTGCGGATTCAAGTGATAAATTGCTGGGTAGCGAACTGGTAAAGGAAGCCTATCTGGGAAGATAAAAATGGAAGACTATTTCTCTTTTACTAAGAGACTGTTCGACCCGTCTACAATAAAAGAAAAACCCGAGGTATTTAAAGGGATTAAGGTCCTGGACTTCTCACATGTAATATTTGGTCCCATTGCCGCCAGGCTGTTGGCACAGTATGGTGCGGAAGTATTTAAGATTGAACTGCCTTTTGTTGGTGACTTGTGGAGATTTGGAGTCTACTGGGGCAAGTTCTGGAAGCACTCCAGTGTCTGCTTCCATTTTGTACAATATAACAAACACTTTCTATCAGTTAACTTGAATTCACCTAAAGGGAAGGAGCTGATTTATAAATTAGCCGAACAAGCTGATGTGGTGGTTGAGAATTTCGCTGCTGGCACTGCGGAAGCCTGGGGAGTAGGATACAGCCAGCTCAGTAAAATCAATCCTAAAATAATCTATTTGAGTTGTGCCACCTACGGACAGTATGGTCCACTGAGGTTTTTCCCCGGCTGGGATTTGCTAGCCCAAGCTGCTAGCGGTGCCATAAGCCTGACAGGGTATCCCGGAACAGATAAATACTACAAGCTGCCCGATTATCTCGGGGATTACTTTCCAGGAAATGTGGGAGCGCTGGCGCTGGTAATGGCTCTCTACCATCGGAAAAAGACCGGCAGGGGGCAGTACATAGACCTGGCACAATCGGAAGCTTTAATGAGGATATTGCCCAATTTTACCTATTTCAGCATAACTAACGAAGAGCTGGAGCGTGTGGGCAATACCGACCCAACTATGGCGCCATCAGGCATATTTAAGTCACGTGATGGGAAGTTCGTGGCTCTGGCAGTAGCCACAGAAGAACAATTTAAAGCGCTGTCTTCAGCCATGGGCCAGAAAAAGCTGGTGACAGAATATAAAGATGGGTTTGAGAGGTTAAAGCCGGAAAATGCCAGGGAACTCTACAAGATTGCCCAAGAGTGGGTTAGTAAAAAAGACAGCGCCGAAATAGTTAATTTAGCTAAAGAGCATGGCTTCCCCGTGGCAGAGGTAATGGACGATTTCCAAATAGCTAATGATGAATGGCGGAGAGAGAGGGGAAGTGTCGTAGTTTTCAAGGACGATATGTATCGGGAGTTCGTATTGCCGGGGCCATCAGCCATGTTAAGCAAGACTCCCGGTAGAATAAAATGGCTTGCCAGGCCGCTTGGCTATCACAATCGCTACGTGCTGAAGACATTTTTTGGATTATCAGAAGAGGAAATCAAAAAGCTGGAGAGGGAAAGAGTCATAGGATACTGGGATGATAGGCCTGGCATCAAACCGCCGGTATATTATGATATGGATAAAGACGCCGTGTTTAATTACCAGGGTAATGGGGGAGACAAAGCCCATGAGTAAGGGGAAAGAGAAAGAGCAAGTTTTAGTAAGGTATGGCACTGCCAGGCGGGAGCGTCAAAAGTTTTTAGCAGATATGATGAGCTCCGAAGGCAAGCCTGAAGTTTTAGACGGTGTTGTAGTCCTTGACGCCAGTTATGCAAATTTCTCGGGAATCATAGCAGCGAGTTTATTCGCCGAATTCGGTGCCGAAGTCATCAAAATTGAGCCTCCGGAGGGAGACCCGTCAAGAAAAATAACACCTTATGGCGCTAATGTAAACGACGTGGGCATTCCTTTTCTCATGGAGGCTAGAAACAAGCGCTACTTGACGCTGGACGTCAGGACGGAAGAGGGCCGCAGAGATTTTGAAAAGCTGGCAGCAAAAGCCGATGTCTTAATTGAAACTTTCCCTGCAGGGCAGACGGACACCTGGGGGATTGGCTACCGCCAGTTGAGTCAGACCAATCCAGGCCTAGTCTATATCGCTATTACTCCTTACGGTCAGTACACCGATAAGGCTAAGGAGTTCCGCAATTTACCTGACTCAGATATAACTTCCCAGGCTGCCTCAGGTCTGGCGGCAAATATAGGGGACCCTGAAACTTCGCCTGAGCCATATAATTGGCCTTTTAAAGCAGGAGCCTGGCTTGGGTGGTACATATCAGGTCTAGAAGCTGCTTTGGGTGGAGCTATGGCTCTGGTGTATAAGGAAGCTACCGGTGAAGGCCAGATGATAGATGTAGCTACTGCAGATGCCTATGCGTCACTTGTCGGATATCCGGTGTTGATTGGCTATACCTGGGAAAAAGCTCGGCCTAGACTGGGTCGCCACGACTTCACTCTATATCCATACGGGTTCTGGAAGAGCAAAGATGGTATTGTAGCTATAGCAGCTCCCCGGGACCATGACTTTCGAGCACTACTGAAAATTCTTAAACTATGGAAGATCGAGGACGACTGGAGGTTTACCTTTGACCGCATAACGGACATCCTGGAGCAAATAGAAAAGTTATATGGCTTGATAGAGGCGGAAACAATTAAATATACCTCGGATGAGCTTATAAGGAAAGCCCTGGAATATAGCATAAAGTCAGCGCGTTCCAAGTGGAGAGGTGGGGGAGTGCCTATCATCATGAAGGTGCAGAAGCCTTCCGATATTATGAAAAATCCGCACTGGACTATACGCAAAACTTTTCAGGAGTTCGATGATAAGAGACTGGGAAAGTTCACCATTCCGGCTAACTTTATAAAAATGTCAGACTCACCGCCAAGAGTAAAGTGGATATCTTGCGATATCGGTAAGGATAACGATTACATCCGTAAAAAATATCTCGCTGACTAAGTTTCGCTAGAAATTAAGAAAAAGGAAGAGCCTCAGGCGAGGCTCTTCCTTTTTAACTCCAACTTAGCTTCATTTGCTGGTTTTTTCTGGTCTAAATACCTAAATTCAGACCATCCTGGAGTAAAGTCTACAAACCAGCTTCTTTGCGCAACTGGGCAGGAGTCTTGTACTTCTCGGGCTCGGCAAACTCCCCCTTATATCTCGGAGGATTCTCATTACTCTTAAATCCGGTGCCCAATAGGACTACGTTATCCTTACCCTGGAACTGACCAATGGGGACAACCAACTTATCAGGCAAAAAGATGGGGTTCGGCAGCATAGGATTTTTGGGGTCGCAATCAAAGCGTGAGTGGAAGAACGGTGAAACTTTATCACCACATATGCCATGCAGTGTCACAGGGCCTACGTTCTCTACATACAAGCCTTCCAGCGCCGGTATTAATTCTTCAACGTTTGTGTTGCCGACTTTCTCTATTAGCTTCTTGATAAGATAAATGTCGGCGTAGGCTATCTGCACATTACTCTGTGTCGGGATTCCCTTTGCATCGCACATCTGCCCCCATTTAATCGCGTCTGGAGTAATAGGAATCTGCTTCTCATAAAACGGGCTGATTATTCCCAGGCACTTGCCGCCGGTCAGGTTCCAGAAATCGTAGGTCTGTGATGTTCCGCCATAAAAGCATACTGGTATATCCTTGGCTGAAGATTCAGCCCACTGCTTGGCGAAAACATCGGTATCGGTGAACCAGCTGGAGCAGAAGAACACCACCTCTGCCCCGCTGTTGGCTATACCTTCCAGTATCGGCAAATACATCCCCATTTTGGCCCTCACCGGTTTGTCATAGACCGTCTCTAAGCCATATGTCTGCTTGGCATAGTCCGTCCATTTCGGCAGATTCTTTTCGGGGATGCCATTTCGCCATAATTTTGTCCAGGCGAGGTCTTCCCACAGCCAGGCAATCTTAGTTGCCCCTACTACCTCTTTGAACAGGGCGAAAGTAGACAGTATGCCGGAATAATGACCGTCTTCAGGGTCGTAATCTCGGAAGCAGAACTTGTATTTGTCATAGTCGTCCATTACCGGTGTAGTTAGCTCTCTACCCATTGCCCCCTGATAGAAAAGTATGTGTGGTCGCTCTTTATAAAGCTCGACCGATTTTGGTGTAACGGCAAGGCATATCTCGGTCCTGCCTTCCACAAAATAGATTAAAGCTTTGTGATCAAGCACCATTCTGGTAGCTGCAGCTACAGCTAATGAGGTATCCCCTTTGCTGTCTTCAACCACAAATTTGATTGGCGTGCCGCCAATGCCGCCGGCAGCATTTATCTCGTCGCAGGCTATTTGCATGATATCCATGGCGGGCTTTACTCCTGCAGACGACACCTGGCCGACATAGCCGATTACTATCGGTTCTGTCGATACCGGCGCTTTTGGCCCGCAGCCAATCATTACTAGCGCAGCAATGAGTACCAACGCTATCGAAGTGAAGTAAATTTTGCTCATAAATTGACCACCTCCTTTTTTATTTCTTCTGCCTCGTAGAAGCTCTCATAATAGCTTCTCGCTGCTTCTCCTGCAGCAGCACCCCCTCGACCCCGATAACCGACCGATAAGCTATATATCTCAACGTCAGGTTTTTGTACCCTTCACCTCCTTTCTAATTAAAAAGGCACTAGCTATCACTAGATCATCTAGAGATTGCCGTGCCTATTTTTCGTCCCTGCACTACCGCTGTCCATCTAATGTTATTTAAGGCGTTTTTTGTGTTTCTGGCTCAGTCTACCCTCTGACCTGGACTTTGTCAATCGTCGCACAAGCCACTTTATCGTGCAATGTAAAACCTCATAATATGGATTGGAAACACAAATATGGCCGGTTCTAATACAGGCAACTTTAACTTAAGAAGTGGTAAAATAACTCGGGGCAGGTCACTATAGCATACTGCCTATGCAGCAATATAGAAGGCGGTTATCAAAATGACAGGTGCATTAGATGGGATTAGAGTACTCGACCTGGGACGCGTGCTGGCTGGACCTTACAGCGCTACGCTTCTGGCTGATTTAGGCGCCGAGGTTATCAGAGTCGAGCCTTGCGATACAGAAGACAGGCGTCCGGAAGACTGGCAAAAGTTTAAGCAGAAGTACCCGGACCGCCTGACACCTTATGGCGATGTATGGAGCTACGCCTATTTACACCGTAATAAAAAGGCTATCTCCCTTAATTTTATGGGCCGGAATGAGTCAAATATTAAGGCCAGGGAGTTATTAAATGAGCTGGTGAGACACTGTGATGTAGTGCTTCATAACTTTAGCCTTAAGGCAGCTGAGGACATGGGTATTACCTACGATAACTTTAAAAAGATCAAGCCTGATATAATCTTTGCCCACGTAACCGGCTTCGGTAGTAGCGGACCCTATAAGCATCGCGTTGGCTATGACCCGGTGGCTAAGGCGATGACAGGGATAATGTTGTTAAGTGGGTCTCCCGGCCCCCCGATGCGCGATGCAATATCTTCTGTGGACTATGGTACGGCAATGCTAACTACTATCGGTATAGTGACTGCCCTTTATCATCGACAACGGACAGGACAAGGGCAAATGATTGAAACCGCACTTATGCGGACTGCCCTTCAGTATGCGGGAATGTATGTATCGGCATGGGAAACAGCTGGCCTTCCTCACGAGAGAGCAGGCAATCAGCCTTACGGAATCGGACCCTCCAACACATTCCAGGCGAAAGACGGGAGATGGGTATATATAAGCATGCTGAGCAATAGAATCTGGCGCAGGTTTTGCCGGTTCATAGGTAGAGATGACCTGGCTACTGATCCCAAGCTGCAAAATGAGTGGGACCGCTGGTTGAACCGCGATATCACTTATCCGGTAGTCACCGAATGGGTAGCTTCCCAAACTGCCGAAGAGGTATTTGCTACGGCACAGAAAATACCCATCCCCTGCGGTATTTGCTATGAGATAACTGAGGTGGCTAACGACCCTCATATTAAGGAAACGGGGATGCTAACAGAAGTACCTGGTCCTGATGGGACTAAGTTTCTGGTTACCAATCCTCCGTTGCGGATGTCAGAAACGCCCCCAAAGATAGAGCGCCCATCCCCGGCACTGGGGGAACATAACGAGGAAATATACTGTGGGCTTTTAGGCTATAGCAGTGAGGATTTGGGTAAACTTAAAGAAGAGGGGATAATCTAGCTTACTTCCCTTGATCTGGATTGCTGTGTAATAGCCAGCTCGGGATTGTTCCAATCTTAAGGGCGCCCAAGGTGAAGATGATAGGCAGTAAAGTATGGCACTAGCGCTACAGGGTATTAGAATTTTAACCGTAGAAGAGAAGCTCCCAGTGACCTATTGTTCCATGTTATTGGGAGACCTTGGGGCCGATGTCATCATACTTGAGCGCCCCGGTATAGGCAATCCAGCGCGGGTCTTGCCTCATTTCCTGGAGATTACTAACAGGAACAAGCGAAGCATCACCATTAACCTAAAATCAGAAAGAGGCAAGGAGATTTGCCATAGATTAGCTAAGAGTTGCGATGTAATTATAGAATGTATGAGACCTGGCGTAGTCGAGCGATTGGGGATAGATTATAAAACTATTAAGGGCATAAATCCTCAGATCGTTTATTGCTCTGTTTCCGGCTTTGGCCAGGATGGCCCTTATAGGGATTGGCCGGCGCATGACGCCAGTTATCAGGGAATTGCCGGAATATTGAATTTCACCCCCAGAGACCCTGAAGGTGTACCCCAGCTGCCCGGAATTACCATAGCCGACTTGTCAGCAGGCATGTTTGCCGCTATCAGTATACTAAGCGCTCTCCTTGCCCGCGATAGACTGGGGTTTGGACAATATATCGATGTTTCAATGACCGAAGGGCTGGTCTCCTGGCTAAGTGTTCCCTTAGGAACTTACTTCAGTACCGGTGCACCACCCCGACAAGGTAGCGGAGAACCGGCTATGGGAGTATTTACTGCTAAGGATGGCAAGTTTCTTACTCTAAGCATTGCCCATGAGGACTACTTCTGGCGCAATTTATGCCACAGCATAAGCAAGGCGGGACTTGCTGATATGCCTCGCGAGGAAAGATGGCGGAGGCGAGACGAACTTGTGGCTGTTATCAAAAAGGCGCTCCTTACAAAGACGCGAGATGAATGGGTTAAGGCTCTGACTGAAGCTAACGTCCCCTGCGCTCCTGTTCTTAGCCTGGAGGAGGTTGTTGACGACAGCCACCTTAGACATCGCGGCACTTTCCCCGAAGTGGAGAATGCTAATGGCGACAAGGTAAAACAGGTGGCTTATCCGGCAAAGTTTTCGGAAACGCAGCCTCAAATCAGGAGGCTACCCCCTGCGTTAGGGGAACATACTCAAGAGATTCTTGACTGGCTTGGTTATACTAAAACAGAGATTGAAGAGCTACGGCGAAAAGGAGATATTTAGACAACAGGGATGTAACCACTTGGGAGATGAAACAGAATGGAGGAGAAGTAGATGGACTTCGAGTTTACCGAAGACCAGAAGATGCTCAAGAAAAACGCCCATGATTTCTGGCAGAAGGAGATCGACCCTATAGTCGATGAGCGCGAAAAAGGGGACACGTTTACGAAGGGAGAGTATCATCATTACCTTAACATGCTTCTGACCTTAGGTTATGTAACCGGCACTTCATCTGAGGAGTATGGAGGGATGGGCCTTAGCTGGTCGAGCTATGCGGTGCTTCTTGAAGAGTCGGCATATTGGTGGCCTAGTTTAAGTTCAGTTATTGCTACTATCGGAGGAGGCGAGGCTAATATCTCCAGAATGAACGATAAACTTAAGGCAAAATACGCTAAGCGCATCACTTCGCTGGAAATGTTAGGATGTGCCGGAATATCGGAACCAAATATCGGCTCAGCCGCTCCACGTGGCATTGAGTTTAAAGCAGCACTGGAAGGTGACCGCTGGGTTCTTAACGGAACCAAGACATGGACCAGCAATGGCTGCGTTTCCGACTATATCACTGTGCTCTGCTTGCTCGATAGGGGTAAAGGGGTCGAAGGGGTAGGCACCATCTTTGTAGACAGAGCAGAATCCCCTTATGAAACCAGAGAGATGCATAAGATAGGATGGAGATGCAGTTCATTTTCAGAGACCACCTTCGCGGATTGCCATGTTCCCAAGGATAATCTCCTCTCAGTAGCCGGGGATACTGAGTTTGCCAGAGTAATTAACCATGGCCGTGCCGGTCTCTCCGTCAGAGCCGTTGGCCTTGCCCAAGCTGCATTCGATGCCTCTTTAAGCTATTCTCAAGAAAGGAAACAATTTGGCAAGCCTATTGCTGCCTTCCAACTGGTTCAGGATATGCTTGTTGATATGGCTACCGAAATTGATTGCGGACGTTTCCTCGCCTATCGTGCCTTTAATGCTATTGATAGAAATCTCTCACTGGGAGAGGTACGGAAATACGTTTCTATGGCTAAGGCTTTTAATACGGAGATGGTGAACCGGGTAACATACAAGGCAATCCAGATTCACGGGGCTGTCGGCGTTCAGACTGATGCCCGGTTGGAACGATATTACAGGGATGCCAGGCCATTTACTATTCCTGATGGCACTACTCAAATACAGAAGCTGGTGGTGGGGCGTGAGCTTACGGGTATAAATGCACTTAAATAAACACAAGTTCCTGGAAACTAACAAGCTTCACAGTTAGAAAGGAGGAAATGGCAATGGATTTGGACCTGAAAGGAACAGTGGCTATCGTTACCGGCTCAGGCGAAGGGATTGGTCGGATGACCTTATTGACCTTAGCTGGCGAAGGCGCGAGTGTGGTGGTTAACGATATAGACCTGTCAAGGGCAGAGAAGGTTGCTGACGAAGCTAGAGCGCTCGGGGTGAAAGCCTTAGCAATTAAGGCAGCTGTGGATAGTCCGGAAGAGGTCAACGCCATGGTCGATAAGGTGATAGAAGAGTTCGGCAAAGTAGATATTCTCATAAATAATGCCGGCCGGGGCATAAATTGGGAAGCAGGAAAGACTCCCCGTCCCTTTGCCGAAACGGAAAAAGAGGACTGGGAATACACCATAAACCTGTGCCTTTACGGAGTCTTAAACTGCACCCGGGCTGTGCTTCCGGGCATGATTCAGAGGAAAAATGGGAAGATTGTGAATATGATCTCTGATGCGGGAAGAATTGGTGAACCGTTCATGGCTGCCTATTCAGCAGCGAAGGGTGGCATCATTGCCTTCCAAAAAGCTCTGGCCAAAGAGGTAGGGCGCCATAATATAAATGTTAACGGTGTCTCCGCAGGAGCAACCCAGACTGAAAGGAACCTGCGGGCGAGCGAAGCCATGAAGGCAAAGCTGGGCGAGGAAGAATTTCAGAAGAGACGTGAGGAAATGTTAAAAGTATATCCGATGCGCCGGTTGGGAGAGCCGATAGATTTGGCAAGAATGTGTGTTTTCCTTTCATCGGACGCTTCTAAACACATAACAGGTCAGACCATCAGCGTTAGCGGTGGATTCAGCATGGTTTCATAAGCATGTTTCGAGGAGGACTTTGTGATGGCATTCGAAACTCTACTCTACGAGAAAGGCGACGGTATTGCTGTTCTCACACTGAATAGACCCGAGAGCTTGAACAGCGTTAACACCAGGATGCAGGCGGAGATGAAAGAGGCCTGGGATGACATTGAGCAGGACAAAAGTATCAGGGTAATAATTATAACCGGAGGAGAAAAGTGCTTCAGCGCTGGAGCTGATATAAGAGAGCAGTTTCCTCCCGGAGTGGCTCGTCCCAGCTCACGCGACCAGTTTAAGAAAATCGAGGATTTTGATAGACCTTCCATTGCTGCTATAAGCGGCTATTGCCTGGGTGGTGGCCTGGAGTTAGCCCTGTGCTGTGACTTACGCATTGCCTCAGAGACTGCTCAATTTGGGCTGGTTGAACTAAGGGTAGGAGTAGTTCCCGGGGCCGGGGGAATGCAGAGACTCCCGCGGATAGTAGGCATAACCAGGGCTAAGGAGATGCTTTATCTGGCTGGACGAATCGATGCCCAGGAAGCTTACCGAATAGGCTTAATTAATAAAGTTGTTCCCGTGGCGTCGTTACTGGAGGAAGCCAAAAAAATGGCTAACACGATGCTGGACATGCCGCCACACGGCATAAAGATAGCCAAGAGGTGTGTCAACGAAGGCATGCAGATAGACCTCCAATCCGCCCTGAAACTCGATGTCGATATCGTGGCTCAGGAGATGTCTACACCGTTGGCTAGAGAAAACATGGAAGAAGGACGGAAAGCCTTCAGAGAAAAGCGAAAGCCGGTATTTAAGGTAGGCTAAGGAGTAAAACAATGACGGCTAATGAAAAAAAGCAGGTGCCGGTGCGGGCTGGATTGTGGACTACCCCATCATCCCCTGATGAGAAACCACAGTTGATTGGCAGTCGGTGCCCTGCTTGCGGAGAGGTCTTTTTCCCCAAACGGGAAAGGGGGATTTGCATTCACTGCCAGCATCGGGGTCTGGAGGACTGCAAGCTGAGCCCAAGAGGTAAAATACACAGCTTTAGCGTAATCATGCAGCAGCCAACACAGTTCTTCGTGGGAAAGGTACCTTATGCCTATGGCGTCATAGCCTTGCCGGAGGTCAGGGTACTGGCTCACTTCACGGGCTGTGATTTTAAAGACCTTAAAATCGATATGCCTGTAGAGCTGGTTATCGAGAAGTTGGGTGATGATGCGGAAGGCAATGAGGTTATGGCTCATAAATTTAAACCGGTTAAGGAATAGCAAAAAAGAGGTTTTGTTCATGAAATCGATAAAAGAGTTGCAAGCCTTGCGCAAGGTTTATATAGGCGGGATTGGTATAGTCAGGTTTCAGCGGTACGATGACCAGGAATATTATGATTTTGGGAGTCAGGCTATCTTAAATTGTCTTGACGATGCCGAAATGGAATGGAAAGATATCCAGTCAGCGTTCTGCGGCAATGTCTATGCAGGAACGGGCAAGGGTCACCAGGTCATTGCCGAGGTAGGTCTAACCGGCATACCGATTATCAATATCGAGCAGGCTTGCTCCAGTTCTTCAGCGGCGTTCAGGCTGGGGTACCAGATGATAGCCACCGAACTATATGATATCGTAATTGCACTTGGCTTTGAGAAGATGGGCCGGGGTCTGCTAGCCAGCACTGCCTTCAAACCATGGGAGCTAGCATTAGGATTTAATATTCAGCCGGCAAACTACGCTCAAGGAGTCATAAGGTATATGGCAGATTATGGAGCCACCGAAGAGGATTTTGCCCGAGTAGTTGTGATGGAGCGCAAGAATGCCAATCTGAATCCGTACGCGAGGTGGTATCAGAGCGGAGAGGTTACCATCGAAGAAGTTCTTAACTCCCGTGTCATTGCCGCACCGGTACGCCTGCTTCATGCTGCCGCCATGGTAGATGGAGCAGTAGCCATTATCCTCTGTAGCCAGGATAAGCTTAAGTCCCGCATTTCAAGGGAGAAGAAAATAGAAGTGGCTGCCTCTGTTCACACTACCGGATTTTACGGAGGGGAGAGCATCAAGTTTAAGTCGACTACCAATCTGACCAAAGAAGCAGCCAGGCAAGCCTGGGAAATCTCAGGCTACGGTCCTGAGGACATAGATGTAATTGAGGCTTATGAAGCCATGGCACCGGCATTCCTGTCGGATGTTGAGGACCTGGGTTTTTGTAAACCGGGCGAGGCTCCGCACCTGTTAAAAGAAGGTTATTTTGATATAGGGGGCAAACTGCCGGCAAATACAGGCGGCGGTCTTGTGGGTTGCGGACATCCTCTTGGAGCTACTGGTGGGAGGCAAATCATAGACATAGTTACTCAATTACGGGAAGCAGCCGGTCCGAGGCAAGTTCAAGGAGCCAAGATTGGGCTATGCCACAGTAGCGGTGCCGGCCCCAATGCTGTAGTTACAATATTAAAAAGATAACCCCTTAACCAAAGACACAGGGTGCCTATTGATAACCTCGGTTGTTCTTTCTGAAGATAAGTGGAGATAGGGGGATTCGAACCCCCGACCTCCGCGATGCGAACGCGGCGCTCTCCCAATTGAGCTATATCCCCTTAGAAAACCATACTAGCAAAGCCAATGCATCCGGTCAAGTTCAGCGAGATATTATTTCGCTTCCAAATTCAGATTGTGGAGCTACTGACTTCCAAGCAATTCCATGGAGAACCCTGAAGTATAATCAATTTCAGCCCTGGCGCTTTTTATTTTACACTCAAGCATGTGCCCACCATTTTTCCTGTCGGTAGTTATGAAGTGGAAGTGATAACCGGGCACGTTTATTTCGCCCACATAGGCAGGACACCGGAATCCAACCAGAGTACCCTCAACAGCGCGAAACTCGGATATCGTCTGTCCCTTCAAGGCTTCATCAAGGACAGGATACGGCTTGCTCTGCGCAGGAACGCTTCTCGCCTTGACATATTCGAAATTCCCATCGATTTTGATGGCGTAAAAAATGTCTTTGTCAGGCAATACGCTATCCAGACACTGCTTTAATTGCTCATAGTCAGCAATATTGTCTAAAGGGACAGCTTTATCCGTCTCGAAGAACGTTACAATGGCAAAAGGCGCCTCCATCGAATCATCTACAGAATAAGCTTTGCCATCTGCCTTGATTTGGTAGAATTCTCCAGCCAACGCAATCATCTCTCCATCGAGATTATCAAAAGTGCCTATGCCTAAATTGCCATGCTGCTTCAGGTCTTTGTATGTTACGTCACCATCGTAACCACCTTCAGAAAGGACGCTATACATTGAAATTTGATACAGG
>Ga0214474_1000288_pt1 | contig 26416 bp, 22 predicted proteins | sample RVTome_2_FD_187335 | JGI IMG/M metagenome (GOLD analysis project Ga0214474, IMG submission 187335) | Soil microbial communities from uranium-contaminated site in the Upper Colorado River Basin, Wyoming, United States - RVT95D214 HiSeq ... | reverse complement strand
TGGCCACTGATCGGATCTCCGCCTTTGATGTGATCATGGCCGACCCCATACCGGGCAAGGGGAGGATCCTGACCCAGATCTCCGCCTATTGGTTTCATGCCATGGAGGATATCATCCCTCATCACCTGATCTCCACCCGCGTTGAGGACTACCCCCCTGCGTGCCTGCCGTACAAGGAAATGCTGGAAGGCAGGAGCATGTTGGTTGAGCGCTCGGAGCCCCTTGCCGTTGAGTGTGTGGTCAGGGGGTATTTGGCCGGCTCGGGATGGAATGAGTATCAGGCATCAGGAAAGGTCTGCGGGATCAAGCTCCCCAAGGGCTTGGTTGAGTCGGCAAGGCTCCCCCAACCTATCTTTACCCCTGCCACCAAGGAGGAGGTGGGGAGCCACGACATCAACATCACCTTTGAGGATATGAAGGGTAGGGTAGGTCAAGGGCTGGCCCAGCGGCTGCGCGAGGCCACCCTCGCTATCTATGGTCGTGCTTGCCGTATCGCCGAGGCCAAAGGGATCATCATCGCCGACACCAAGTTCGAGTTCGGCATGCGTGCAGGCGAGCTCATCCTTATCGACGAGCTCCTCACCCCTGACTCCTCCCGCTTCTGGCCTGCTGACGGGTATAAGCCGGGAGGACCTCAGGACAGTTTCGACAAGCAGTTCCTGCGGGATTATCTCCTCACCCTGGCGTGGGACAAGAGCCCTCCCCCCCCACAGCTGCCCAAGGAGATCGTGGCCAAGACCCGGGAGCGGTATGAAGAGGCCTTGCGGCGGTTGATTGGTTAGGGTCGTACTACCCCTATGCTCCCTAACGAACCGGTACCGGATGGTCGTTTCTGCCCGGCGAAGTGCTCGGAATCCGCCCTTCCTGACGTGCGGGTTGCGGCGAAGATAGATCGATTCAGCAAATCTTGAAAAGGGAAGAAAAGGCATTCAGAATAAAAGATGGAAAAAAGGATTAAAAAGAGATAGTATTATGGTTACGAGGAGAATGCTCGAATACTAACGAAGGAGGTGTAGCATGCTGCAAGAGATCTTAGAACGGATGACCGATTCCATAAGTGGTTATCTTCCCACCGTGGCCGGGGCATTTGCCATTCTCGTCATAGGATGGCTGGTGGCCCTGGTGATCGCTGCGATCGTGCGCGTCGTGGTCAAACGAATAGGCTTGAGCAAGGCACTGGCCCGCTGGATTTGGCCGGAAAAGAAGGGAAGGGAGAAAGGCAAGATAGTCGACGTGGAGCGATGGGTCGGCAAGGGAGTATTTTATCTGATTCTGCTCTTCGTGCTGATCGCCTTTTTTCAGGCGCTCGGCCTTGTGCTCATAACCGAGCCCATCAACCAGCTCTTAATCCAGGTATTTCAGTATATCCCCCGGCTGCTCGCGGGAGGGCTTTTACTGCTTGTAGCCTGGATTATTGCGAGCGTGTTGAGATGGATCATCTTCCGGGCACTGAGCGCAGCCAAGATCGATGAAAAGCTGCGAAGCAGCGCGGCGTTTGAAAAAAAGCGACGTGTTGCTTTGACAAAATCCATTTCTGACGCCGCATACTGGCTGATATTCTTGTTCTTTTTGCCGGCTGTGTTGGGCGCCCTGCAAATGGAGGGTATCCTTGACCCGGTTCAAGGGATGATCAACAATATCCTCGGGTTTCTGCCCAACATCTTTGTCGCTGCTGTTATTGTAGTGATCGGCTGGTTCCTCGCCCGCATTGTCCAGCAGATTGTAGCTAATTTACTGGTGGTTGCGGGTCTTGATCGTCTCGGCGAGAGGATAGGATTGACGCCGGTTCTGGGGGAAAAGCGGCTCTCCGGTGTTGTGGGGCTGATTGTCTATATCTTAATCCTCATCCCGGTGTTTATCGCTGCTCTCAACGCCGTGCAGCTGGAATACATCACCCAGCCGGCGAGCAATATGTTGAATGTAATTCTGTCGGCGATGCCCGCTATCTTTGCCGCCGCCCTGTTGGTGGCGATTGCCTACATCATTAGTCGAGTCGTGGCGCGCGTAATTACCAACGTGCTCACCGGAGTCGGTTTTAACTTCCTCTTTGTTAAACTGGGACTCACTAAAGAGCAGGCTAGGGGGAAGTGGACGCCATCGTATATCGCAGGATACATCGCTTTGGTGGCTATTATACTCTTCGCCGCCGTAGAAGCACTCAGATTGCTGCAGTTTATCGCATTAGCCGATTTGGTGACCCGGTTCTTGGTTTTTTCCGGCCACGTCATTGTGGGATTGATCATCTTCGGCATCGGTCTCTTCCTGGCAAATGTAGCAGCGCGGGCAGTGCAGTCCGCCGGAACACAGAAGGCGGCTCTGCTCTCCGTTGTCGCCAGACTCTCCTTTATAGTGTTAGCGGCGGCAATAGCCTTGCGGGAGATGGAATTGGCCAATGAGATCATCGTCATTGCCTTTGGTTTGGCACTGGGGGCGGTAGCAGTTGCTGCTGCCATAGCCTTTGGCATAGGAGGGCGCGACATTGCGGCACAACAGTTGCGAAAATGGACGAAGACGCTGAATCCTCCGGTAGCTGCAGCTAAGAGATCGAAGGTGTCTAAGGTAGCGAGGAGATCTAAGGTATCTAAGAGATCCAAGAGATCCAAGAGATCAAAAAGATAGCAGTGCTAAGCGCTGTAATGAGGCTCGAGCATCCTTCTTTTCGTTGAGTAGGCTCAAGACGAAAGGTTGAGCTAAGGGAAATATAAAAAAAATTAGGGGAACAGACCCTTTGAGTCTTGAGGATGATGAGGTAAGAAGGGGGCATCTATAATGCCATAGATGCCCCCTGTTTCTTCCAAGCTACTATCTCAGTTCTTCCAAGGTCGGCCCGAGGCTCTTCCACGCCAGATACTCAAGAAACACGATGTACCACCCCTCGTCGGTATCCTCCTGAGGCTCCTCTGGCAGCGCATCCCCCTGCTTCACCAACTGCTTTGCCTTGGCTATCTCGTTGCGCTGCTTGTAGAGGAGGGCAAGGTAATAGTAGGTGTTCTTGAGTTTAGGGTCTACGGATATGGCCTTTTCATAACTCTGGATCGCCTTATCATTGTCGCCGAGGCATTCATATCCCCCTCCCATATTACTGTAGGCCTTGGCATATTGGGGATCAAGGGAGACGGCCTTTTTGAACTCCTCGATTGCCAATTGACAATTTTCCGCCCCTCTTTGCTTATTCTTATCGCCCGTACCCATCCAGCGATAAGCCAACCCCAGGGCCTTGTGGGTCTTGGCCGATTTCGGGTCCAGGGAGGCAGCGGCCTTCCAGTGCTGGACGGCAACTTCCCATTTACCGTCTTGATAGGCCTGGAGCCCTTGCCGGTAATATTGCTGGGCATCCTGCGCCAGGCAGGGGACAACGCCGAAGGAAACTGCTGCCACCACGACAGTAAAGGCCAGCATGGTACGCCTTCTCTTGTCAGTCATTGGTGTTCCTCCTCTCCGTGCTCGGTGCACGTCGTTTGGTAAGTATACCGCTTTGGATGGTGCACGTATAGGGAGATTTTTTGGATTATTTAGAGCCGTCCTTTTTTTGTCAGCCTTTTTTGTCGCCTTGGTCTTCGAGCGGACCTTCTTCTACGTGACTCAGGACGCCGCAACTCGGCTCCTTCATCCACCACGCGACCGTCGGAGAGTCTGATGAGCCTCCGGGCATAGTGGGCATACTCCGTGCTGTGTGTCACCATGATCACCGTTATTCCTTCGCGGTTCACCGTAGCGAGCAGCTTCATGATCTCGGCGCCGGTGTGTGTGTCAAGATTGCCCGTCGGTTCGTCGGCAAGGATGATGGGGGGATGATTCACGATGGCCCGGGCAATGGCTACGCGCTCCTGTTCGCCGCCGGAGATCTGATTTGGCAAACGGTGTGCCTTGTCAGAGAGGCCCACGCGTGCCAGCGCATCAATGGCTGCGGCGAGCTTTTGTTTCTTGCCCATCTTCACGATGGCCAGCGGCAGCATGACGTTTTCCGCGAGCGTCAGGTAGGGCAGGAGGTGAAAGTTCTGGAAGACGAAGCCGACGGACCTCCTGCGAAAATCGGCGCGCTCATCAGACGTGAGGGCATAGACGTCAACCCCGTCTACGATGAACCTGCCTGATGTTGGCGAATTGAGGCCGCCCAGCATGGAAAGAAGGGTTGATTTTCCGGAGCCGGACTCACCCATAATGGCAACAAATTCTCCCGCGTCGATCCCGAGATTGACGCCCTCAACTGCGGTGATCGTTGCTTCTCCGGTACCGTACTGTTTAACCAGTTTTTCTGCGTCTATATAGCTCATTATTTTTCTCCTTACAAGGCCCGCAGGGCTTCATTCGGGTCGAGCCGCGCAGCCATGAGGGCCGGATACAGGCTTGCGGCAATCCCGAGCATGATCGAGGCGAGGAATGCAGCCGCTCCCATCACCGGGTCGAGAGAGACAGCTCCATGACCCTGACCCTGTGTAAACAGGGGCAGGAGCAGCCTGGTAGCGCCCAATCCGGTGAAGTAGCCTGCTATCCCCGCAACGGCCGCCACAATACCTGCTTCGAGCAGTATGATCCGCAGGACGTGGGACTTGCGAAAGCCCATGGCGCGGAATATGCCGATCTCGACGGTCCGCTCGCGGACACTCCCCATCATGGTGACCAGCACCATGAGGCATCCGACGAACAGCACCAGCGCTGAGACGCCGTAGGAGAACTTCTGGAAGTGGCTGATCGTTTCCATCCGTCCCTTGACCACCTGCTGGATGGCCATTACGTTGCCGCTGGGCAGCACGGCCGTGATCTGTTTCACCATCTCGGGAATGGGGCAGCCGGTACAGAGCGCAGCCACCTCTACCAAGGATATCCTGCCTTGTTTGCCGAGGATGAGCTGGGCGGCTGCGAGGGGTGCAAAGATAAGCCCATCATCCTGCGAGCCCGTCGCTTCGAGGATGCCCGTCACAGATAACTTCACTCCCCGTACGATTACCTTGTCACCGGGCTTAAGGCCAATGACGCGCGAGGCGTCGGAACCGATAACGACGCCATCTTCCCTGGTAGGCATCTTTCCCTTCACGCTCCACCAGGGCCTGAGGATCTGCGCGGCCGTGAAATCGATCCCTGCCAACATGATTCGGTGTCCTCCCACGGTTATTGGGCCAAGCACCATCGGCCCCACCGCGGCCACGTTGGCAGCGTTCTTAATGCCCTTGATCTTTTCAAGTTCTGCCTGGCGTATCTCCTGCATGTCAAAGGAGATGCCGCCCAACGACATGCCGCCATAGGTGAGGGAGAGGTTCTCGGTCTTGGGTACAATAAGGATATTGGCACCGTACATCTCCAGCTTGTGGTTCATGTCGTTCTTCATTGCCTGGACCAGACTGATGAGTCCGACGACCGTGGCAACGCCGATGAGCAGTCCCACGAGCACGAAGATCGCGCGGGCCTTGCGCCGCCTCAGGTTACTGATCACGATGTTTTTGAGTGTCATCGCATCACCTCCGGAAATCGAAATAGCGCTTGCCCTGGAGGATGTCGGCCACCTTGATGATGACGGTGCCGTGCTCCACCTTTCGGTTGAGCGGAGCAGGGTTGCAGCCGCCTTGGACTTTATTGATGCAGGCGGATGGAAATCGTCTGCCGCAGTTGTTACAGACCATGACATCGTCCTTTTGGGAGTAACCTTTGTTTTCCGGCCAGCAGACGTCGCAGGCGTCAAAGGCGGCGCGGATCACGCCGTCGGAGCTCTTAATGATAAAGTAGCGGATGGCCACACCGTCATCAGTCTTATAGGTATAGTGACGCGCCTTGCCGTTGGCAAATGTCTTCTCTGCATAGGTGATTTGGGCCGCCGCAGCGGCGCGTGTTGTTGCCGGTAGAGCAGAGACTACAACCATACAGTATAATGTTGCCAGCATAAAAGCTGAGGTTATCCGTGTAAACATATTTTCTCCTTTTCTAGTCATGTGATTGATCGAAACATCAGCGCTGGAGGGTGAAAATACCCTCAAGATGCCATAGTGGTATTGTGTGGAGTTATGCTGCTTAACAGCGGAAGGTTAGATTGACAAGATAGGACAACGTAAGGGGTGGGCCGGCCCCGGTCCATCTCCCAGATGTGGTAAAGATGTGCGGCTGGAGAGGGCCCTGTTCGCGGGTGTCTAAGGCTGCAGAGAGGGGAGCAGGATGGTACCCTCCACCGGATACCGCGGGGAGTGCCATATCAGGCCACGCTGCCGTGGAGCCTTGTCCCACATGGCAGCAGCAGGTCTCCATATCGCCGCAGCAACACCGGTGATCACGTGACGCTGCGGAAGGCGCCGCAGATTCGGTACCAGGAAGACAGCTTGTTACGGGGCTTGCCAGGATAATAGAAACCTGAGCTACCATGAGAACCCCCGCCACCAGTACCGACGCAACCCAAAAGAAGATCTTATGTATTGCCTTTATCCGGGCCATACAAATCACTTTGCTTATGAAATAATATAACTACGCTTCAGTTTCTTGTCAATCAAGATAGATATTGTATTATCTACAATCGCCCCCCTCTTGGGTAGGCGGCAGGGCTCTTAGCTTTCGCGTAAACAGCAATAACAAACTACCCACGAAGCCGAATATAAGCGCCGGTATCAAAAAAAAGAACGGCAACCCAAAGAACAGCCCTTCCGGAGGCCATGAGGCGACTGTCAGCAAGAAGAGCAGCACGGCAAAGACGAGAAAAATAGCGCCGATACCACGCAACAACCGTCGCATAGCAATCACCTGTATGTGTTTTAGCCCGATAAAGTGTTCGAGCCGCCGCTGCTACCCAAGAATCTCCTTTTCAAGCTTTCCACCACCTCGTGATACTCCTTAATACCCAGCTGGCGGATCAAGACAAAATAGACCAACACCGCTACGGCCATGATCGACAGCAGGGCGATTATTTGATTGAAGAAAAGGCGTTGGTCGAGGATCAGGCCAACAACGTGATACAGGTAATAGGCCAACAGGCCTATAGCCAGAGAGGCGAGGGTGATCTTGATGAAAACGCCTATCAGGTAGCGCAGGTCATATCCTCCCACCTTCCTATAAAGGACGACGCTTAAAAAGACAAAATTGACGATCATGGTGATAGAGGTAGAAAAAGCAATGGCCTTGTGCTGAAAGGCGTTCAGGGTGAGCGACACGATAAGGACATTGGTCGCGACGGCCAAAAAACTGGAGATAACAGGGTATTTTGTATCTCTGAGTGCATAAAAGACCGGGACCGTGATCTTGACGGTAGAATAGGCAAAAAGGCCCACTGCATAATAGGCTAATGCCTCGGCCGTATGGAGGGTATCTATGCTTGTGAAACGGCCATGTTCAAAGATGAGACGGATAATGGGTTTAGCCAGGAATGCCAAGCCGAAAGAGGCAGGGATGGTCATCAAGAAGGCCATGGTCAAGGAAGATACATAGGTCGCCTTCAAGGCCCCCATGTCCCCCTTGGAGGCCTGGCGGGAGATGATTGGCAAGGTAGCAACGGCAATGGCTACCCCAAAGATGCCGATGGGAAACTGCATCAGACGAAAGGCGTAGTTGAGCCAGGAGACACTCCCCTCAGCGCAGCGGGCGGCAAAGTTGGTATTGACAAAGATATTGATCTGGGTGGCTGAGAGGCCGATCATCGCCGGGATCATCAGGATCATGATCCGACGCAAGCCTTCATCTCTGAGACTGAGATGAGGCCGCCAGGCAAAACCGCTTCTCTTCAAGGAAGGTAACTGGATGGCGAGCTGAAGAACCCCGCCGATCAAGGTCCCTATTGCCATACCGACAATAGGGGGCTGGCCAAAGGCAGGTGCCCACCAGGCACAGAGGACCCCTCCGACAATAGAGCCTACATTAAAAAAGGTGGAGGCCATGGCCGGGATGAAAAACCGCCCCTTGGTATTTAATATCCCCATAACTGCCGCGGCCAAGGAGACCAAGATCAAGAAAGGGAACATGATATTGGTGAGGAGCTGGGTCAGGGCGATCTTACCCGCGATCCGACCAAAGTCAGGGGCCATGACCTGGACGATCTCTCCGGAAAAGATGATCCCCAAAATGGTAATGAGTGAAAGGAGAATGGTCAACGTCAGCAGGACATTATTGGCCAAACGCCAGGCAGCTTCCTGCCCCTTCTTCTGATCGTAATCGGTAAAAACGGTGACAAAGGCTGCGGACAGGGCTCCTTCGGCAAAGAGGTCTCGAAGCAAGTTGGGAATGCGGAAGGCAACCACAAAGGCGTCCATGTAAAACCCAGCCCCGAAAAGTACGGCCATGACCTGTTCTCTTATCAACCCCAAGATGCGGCTGAAGAAGACGGCGATGCCGATTGATCCGGCTGACTTGGCCACCTGAGTAGTTGTGGTAGCGTTGGTTGAGGTCCTCATCGTTCTATGTTTAAAACAACCTCGTACCTGGTTAGGTTTTTAACTTACTAGCTCTTTGTTCAAGGCTCCATGTTCATGATGCCTTTTTTCCGGTGCGGGACTTTTTGAGAAACGCGGAGACCAAAAAGGCCAATTCCAACGCCTGGTTGGCATTGAGACGGGGATCACAATAGGTAAAATATTTATCGGTTAGTTCTTTTTCCGTAATACCCTGCGCTCCCCCGATACACTCGGTCACGTTTTGCCCTGTCATTTCACAATGGATACCGCCAGCGTACGTTCCCTCCGCATAGTGGATCTCAAAAAAATTTCTGACCTCCTCCAATATCTTATCAAATGAGCGGGTCTTAATACCCTGAGACGTTGTAACCGTATTGCCGTGCATGGGATCGCTGCCCCAAACGACCTTGCGGCCTTCACGTTCAACGTTCCTGATCAATGGCGGCAAAATGTTGGCAACGTGATCTCCCATGCGAGCAATAACGATCAAACGCCCAGCCTCATTATGGGGATTTAGTACGTCAATCAAGCGCATTAATTCGTCAGAATCAATGGAGGGTCCAGCCTTGATGCCGATGGGATTCTTAATACCCCCGGCAAATTCTATATGCGCCTTGTCTAATTGATGCGTTCTCTCCCCGATCCAGAGCATATGGGCGGAACAATCGTACCACTCTCCCGTTGTATCATCGCGGCGCGTGAGGGCTTCTTCATAGTTCAATAACAACGCTTCATGCGAGGTATACACCGTTGTTTCCCTGATACTGGGCGTATCCTTTGACGTCACACCACAGGCCTCCATGAAGGCAAGCGCCTCCCCTATACGGTCGGCAAGGGTTTGGTATTGGTTCCCCAAGGGGCTTCCCTTGACGAATTCGAGATTCCACTGATGCACTTGGTGTAAGTCAGCCAGGCCTCCTTTGGTAAAGGCCCGTAATAAATTAAGGGTTGCTGCGGACTGGTGATAGGCTCGAATAAGACGGTGGGGATCAGGGGTGCGGGCAAGCTCGTTAAATGCAATATCATTCACCATATCCCCTCGATAACTCGGCAATGGGACCCCATCGATAGTTTCTGTATCGGAAGAACGCGGCTTTGCAAACTGGCCGGCCAATCGCCCGACTTTTACCACGGGACAACTTCCTGCGAAGGTAAGCACGACCGCCATCTGCAAGATCATCTTGCAGGTATCTTGGATGTTCAGTGCATTAAAATCAGCAAAACTTTCTGCACAATCCCCCCCCTGCAACAGAAAGGCGTTTCCCTCGGCCACCCGCGCCAATTGTCTCGTTAATTCCTGAACCTCGTCGATAAATACCAGGGGAGGCAATTCCCTGAGCTGAGATTCTACGGCTTGCAAGTCGGATTGCTGCAGATATTCCGGTTGCTGAAAAATCGGCTTATTCCGCCAGCTCGAAGGGTTCCAGGTTTCCATCTCATGAGAAAATAAAAAATAGCGTGCGATTTTTCACTGCGGTTTCCTTGATTTCGGCAACGGCTACCACGACCCGCTTGATCCCCCTCCGCCTGATGACCCGCCGCTGAACCCGCCGAAGCTGGACCCGCCGCTGAATCCTCCTGAACTGGAACTGCTGCTGAATCCGCTGCTGGAATAGGTCCTTCCTCCGACGGAAAAAGAGCCACCGGAAAACAGACCTGAACGGGCAAACTTTTTACTATAGCGCATCCCGGTGAGGAGCATAACAACAGCCCACGCCGGCAGGATATAGGCGGGAAATCCCATCACTAGGGCAAAGACGATGCTCATGAGCAAGGGGATGCCGCCGAAACCCGCGCCCCAGATCCGGAAAAAGCTTTGGCCCTTCTGGTGCAGCGAGGAACCCAAGGCCAGAAATCCCAACGTGATGAAAAGGGAGAAAAAGAGGATGATGCCTACCTTTACCGGCCACGTCGGCTCATCAGGCCGCGGCTCGGGCCTCGGTATCGGGACGCTGGGGACGAAGTCCTCGCCGGTAATCAGCGCCGCAATCTGCATGCTCCCATGCAAGATCCCCTGGTTGTAATCCCCTGCCCTGAAAAAAGGTATGACGGTTTCTCGTATAATCTCGCCGGCGCGGCCGTCTGTAATGACGGGCTCCAGGCCATAGCCGACCTCAATGCGCGTCTTGCGCTCGTTCGGCGCGATGAGGAAGAGCACGCCGTTATCTTTACCCTTTTCCCCGATCCCCCATTTTTCGAAGAGCTTGACGGCGTACTCCTCAATGCTCATGTCCTCCAAGGAGGGGACGGTTACTACGGCTATCTCGGCGCCTGTGGATTTTTTTACCTCGGCGCACAGGGCATCGACCTGGGGCTTGATCATATCGGACATGATGCCGGCGAAATCACTCACCCAGCCCTGCGGCTTTGCAGGGATGCTTGCCCATGCGCACGTGGCAGCGACCAAGCAGATAAAGCTGGCTAGGATTAAGATTCGTCTCATCCGCTTCATGGATAGTCCTTTGCCTGGTTTACGCAGCATCGATCTTTCCGATCACGGATTCCACAGTTTCATGCAATTGATGAAAGAGATCCTGGAGCTCGGCGCGTCTTAAACGGGTCTCCTTCTTTTTCACTTTTTTTATCTTTTCGAAGATATCCCGAGGCATGACAATCTTTTTTCCCAGGACCATAGCGGCCTTGCGAATGAGGTAGTCGAATGAATTGCCTGCCTTGACGAGGAACATCTCCAACGCATATCTGTCGCGATTGCTATTGAGCCAGGTGTCGCGCATATTGAGCAGCTTGGAACGAAGCTCAAACTCTATCTGGTAACGCAAGCGTTTCTTATCGATTTTTCGCTTGTCGAAGGGGTCCTTGCCCACAAGGCATTGGTGGTTCTCTTTAATGTCCTCAAACTCCAGAGGGAAGACGTCCCATGCGTGTTCTAGTTCCTCTGCGGTCCAAAAGACGAGCTGAGGCAGCTGCTTGCGCACCTTTCCGCGCATCAATTGGCCGACTTTCGATATGTGCTCCAAGTCAAGTTTTTTGAATACGAGCATCAGATTTATGTCCGAGCGGGCGGGGACATACTCGCCGCGTGCAGCGCTCCCGTACAGGATGACTCTCGCCAGGTTATTCCCCAGCTCCTGTTTCAACTCCTTTATCCAATCTTGTAGTATGTTCTCCATGCGATATACTCCTTTGGCCGATATTTACATTCTCTTATTATTTCGTCAACCTTAAAAACCCCTGGGAAAGCTGCCCACCGTATCCCAAAAAAGTCCCTTTTCTACTCTTAACGATTTGTCGAGGACCATTTTACAGCATTTACTGGTGGTTGAAAAGGGTTTTTAAAGGTCTTCTACAACCTGGCGGCGGGTTCGCCGAAGATGGGAGAATGGTTCAGCAGTGCGCGAAGATTGAACTCCGCGGCATTGCTTACAAGCACCCTTGCGTAGGGGGGCTGGGTTTAGGTTCTTAGCGCGACAGATCTATATCAGGAGGGAAATGCCTCCACCTTTCAGCATCTTCCATGGTGCATTGTTGGACAGCTTGCTCTGTACAGCCTCTTGCGTTCCACGCGGTATTCATATGGCGGTAGGCGTGTTTCAGCGCCGCCAGGAATTTTTTTTCACCGTATTCCGGATCTTCTTGTAGTTCTTTAACTGTTTGCTCCAACTTCTCCGCAGCAGTGCGCAGATTAAAGATAATATAGTCGTTATTCATCTCCATAGCCCGTTTCACCTTATTATCTAAGAAATTTTTTTATGCTTTTATTAAATCAGCTGCAGGGACCATTTAGAAGATGGCTTTTTTATTTCTTTCGTTTATCCTTTATGTAAACCGACTTTGAGTGCCCGTCTCCCACGGGACGTTCTTCTATTTCAAAGAGCTTTGTCGCGGCAACGAGCTCGCCGAGTTTTGTGTAACCGTAATTCCGCGGGTCAAAATCAGGCGCCTGTTTGGCAATATTGCTTCCCATCGGTGCGAGATGGGACCAGCCACTCTCGTCTGACGATGCCCCCACGGCATTCCTCAAGAGATTGACGAGCTTCGTATCCTGCTTTAACTCATTCGTGGATTTTCGTGTTATGGAGAGATGGTCATCCTCTTTGGTTATCAGGACCTCCGTATAGATAAATTTGTCGCAGGCGGAGACAAAGGGTTCCGGCGTCTTCTTCTCCCCGAACCCATACACAACAAGACCAGCTTCTCTTATCCGCGAGGCTAGTTTGGTAAAATCGCTATCGCTGGAAACGATACAAAAACCGTCAAATTTGTTTGTATAGAGTAGATCCATCGCATCGATGATCATGGCGGCGTCGGTGGAATTTTTACCGACGGTATAACGAAATTGTTGTATCGGCTGGATTGAATACAAGAGCAAGACCTCCTTCCAGCTCTTTAAGTAGGGGCCGGTCCAATCCCCGTAGATCCTCTTGACGCTGGCGGTCCCATATTTCGCTATTTCCGCCAGCAACCCTTCTATAATCGAGGGTTGGGCATTGTCTGCGTCGATTAATACGGCCAATTTTTGTGCTTGCCCGTTTGTCATAATCTCTCCTTATTTTTCCCCCCGTGGGGTCTATGCATATCTTCGTTCCGTGGCATGTAAGGGATTATACAGCATTTGGGAGGGCGTTGATAGGGGAATTTGATAGTCATTACCTTGGTGGGTGTGGCTCTATCTCGAGGGCACACAAATGCGTAACCCAACCCTCTGCACCGGCCTTTGATGTTATCCACCTTGGCGGAAACGCAAAAAAAAGGCACTGCCCTATGGACAATGCCCTTTTTCAAGAGGTTATTCAACCTCCACTTTGGTTTCTCTCTTCTCTGCGGCCCTTTCTTCCTTGACCTCGATCCTCTTTGTCTTTATCTCCGTCTTCGGTAAGGTGATTTTCAAGACGCCATCCTTATACATCGCCTCAACCTTATCTTCCATCACATTCTCCGGCAGACAGAAGTCGCGATGGAACGAACCGTATTCTCGCTCAATCCGGTGGAAGTGTTCATCCTTCTCTTCCTGCTCCTTGCTCTTTTCACCCGTTATGTTCAGGATGCCATTTGCATAGGTCACATTGAGGTCTTTCGCTTCAATACCGGGGATCTCACCGGTGATGATATATACCTTTTCCGTTTCGGCGATATCAAAGGCAGGAACTACATCCCCATCCCTACCGAAAATCCTCGGAAGTTCGATCTCATCAAAGAAGCGGCCCAATACATCAAACTCAGGTACTAGAGAGAGCAACCTTTCTTCTCTCGGTATCAATCTCAGTAAGCTTGTCATCGTACTCACCCCCTTCCTAATGTTCTGTTTTTCAACCTCTCTGTATCCCTGGGGATCAAGGGATGCCTCTCAGGATGAGGGACCTAAAGTTGTTGCAGGGGGAGAGCGGGTTTTCAGGTACTGTTTTACTTACGAGGCGGCCTGAAAGGCGCCGTTGAGGGCGGCGAGGGTCGTTTCAATATCTTCGTCCGTGTGGGCCAGGGAGAGGAAGCCCGCCTCAAATTGGGAGGGGGCGACATAGATCCCCTGCTCGAGCAGGGCCCAGAAGTAGCGGCGGAAGGCCTCGGTATCGCTCTCTTTGGCCGAGGCATAATCGATTACCGGCCCAAGGGTGAAGAAGGTTGAGAACATGGAGCCCACCCGGGAGAAGTAAGTCGGGGTTTTTGCGGAACGGGCGATCTTCTCTGCCTCAGTGCAGAGGTATGCGGCCTTTTCTTCCAGTAGGTCGTACACCCCCTTTTCCTTCAGGAGCTTGAGGGTCTCTATCCCTGCGGTCATGGCCAGGGGGTTTCCCGAGAGGGTCCCGGCCTGATAGACCCCTCCAACAGGAGCCAGTTCTTCCATGATCTCCCGTTTACCGCCGAAGGCCCCGACGGGCAGTCCTCCGCCGATGATCTTGCCGAGGCAGGTGAGATCGGGCATCACCTTGTAGATGCCTTGGGCGCCTGACCACCCAACCCGGAAGCCGGTGATTACCTCGTCGAAGATCAGGCAGATCCCCTCTTGATCGCACAGCTTCCGAACCCCCTCGAGAAACCCCTCTTTAGGCGGGATGATCCCCATATTGCCGGCGACGGGCTCCAGGATGACGCAGGCGATCTGTCCGGGGTTAGCCTTAACAAGGCCCTGTATGGCAGCCAGGTCGTTGAAGGGTGCGACGAGGGTATGGCGCGCATATGCGGCCGGGACGCCGGCGCTGTCCGGCTGGCCGAAGGTGGTGGCGCCTGAGCCTGCCTTTACCAAGAGGCCATCGGAATGGCCATGGTAGCAGCCCTCGAACTTGATCACCTTATCCCGCTTGGTATAGCCCCTGGCCAGGCGGATGGCGCTCATCACCGCCTCGGTCCCGGAGTTGACCATCCGCACCAGCTCCACCGAGGGGATCGCCTTCACGATGAGGGCGGCGAGCTCCTTCTCCAGGGCCGTGGGCGCCCCGTAGCTGGTCCCGCGCTCGGCAGCGCGTTGCAGGGCCTGTATCACCCGGGGATGGGCGTGCCCCAGGATCATGGGTCCCCACGAGGCCACGTAGTCGATATATTCATTGCCATCCACGTCCCAGATCCGCGAACCCTGGGCGCGCTGGATAAAGAGGGGGGATCCCCCGACTGCCCGAAAGGCCCGCACCGGGCTGTTTACCCCGCCGGGGATATACCGTTGGGCATCTTGGAAGAGCCGTTCCGAACCCTTCGTCCCTCTATCTTTTTTTGCACGTGAACGCATCCGCTGCATGACCATTATCTCATATCGCAGTGACAGCCTTGCCAATCTACCATGTTAAGGCAGATCCATCAATAGCTCTCGGGCGCAAGGGGGGTTTCATAGGCGTGTTGCAGCCGCCGATCGCTTAAAAAAGATTGAATTTCCTTGACCAATGCGCCCCTTTCGCGTACAATCTCAACATACTCAGAGAACTGAGAACGGGATCCGCGGTGAGCTTTTTCCCCTGTGGTACCTTTGCTCCTGCAACAGCCAGCCGTCGCCTGGGCATAGAAAACGGTTCTTTTCTGAAAAAAGCGGGTAAGGTGTGAATAAGGACAGTAGAAGTGTCATGAGATCTATGAGAGAAATCCTACAAACGGGAGACAGTACTAAGAGATTTCTTCTTGCGGCCCCCCTTATTGTGCTCGCCCTCGCCATCATCATCTTTCCTCAGATAGATCTCAAAGGCGTCAGGCAGAAGATCGCGGCGGAAGCATCGACGCAGTTCAAGGGACAGGTGGCGATTGCCCGCGCCTCCTTTTCCCTGGTACCCTGGCCCCATTTCACCCTTAAGGGGGTAACGATCGAGTCCGCCCGGTGGGGTGACTTTGCCTCTGAAGAGGCACGGATTTATCCACGCCTTCTTCCCCTCTTGAAAAAAGAGGTCTCGGTTAAAAGGGTTTTCGTCAAAGAGCCGGTCCTCGATCTCATCCTGCGCAAGGGGATTATAGAAGAGGGTAGGGATATCTTTTCCTATGTCGATGAGAAGGTGCTGCGTTTGATCCCCTCGCTGGAGTTAGAGGGGGGGATGGTCAATCTCTTGAGGCCGGGGGAGAAGGAGCCCTTTTTTACGACACAAGGTTTGGCAGGGAATATCTCTTCTTCGCGAAGGGGAAAGGTGCGGGTAAAGCTCCGCTTTTCCTGCCCCTGGGCACAGGGGATAGAACTGAGGGTTTCAACCAGGGCAAAGGATAAGAAGGGCAGGTCCTGTTCCGTGCTCGCTAAGGGGACGGGGGTGAAGATAGAAATGGTCAGGGCGCTCATCCTGGAGTTCCTGGGCAAGGATGAGACGGTTCAAACAGTCTTCAGCATCATTCGTGGCGGCGAGCTTTCTCACATTACCTTCCAAGGGCAGGGGAGTACCTTTGAGGAGGCGTTGGATTTCGAGCAAAATGTGAAGATCAGCGGCGCCTTTACTGCGGGAAGGGTACTGACACCGCCGGGTCCTCTTCCAATAGAAGGGGCTTCAGGTGAGTTCGAGATCGAGGAGGCGGTGTTGCGGTGCCGGGATGCCGATGCGCGCCTGGGCAGGACGACTGCCACAGGGCTTCAGCTGATGGTCGGTCTGATATCGGCAAGGGAGGCCTTCCATTTGGAAGGTGTGATTGATGCCGATGCCGCAGACCTTGCGCACTATCTCCCCTTGATTATACAGGATGAAGGGTTACGGAGGGAGATAGCGAGCTTCCGGGAGGTACAGGGGCGGGGCAAAGGTAGATTAGTATTGGGGGAGAACATAAACCATATTCGCGCACAGGTGGAGGCGAAGGGTTTCCACTGCTCCTTCCGTCACGCTTCCTCACCGGGGAGGATCTCTGTTGACGGCGGTCGGCTTTCACTCAAAAACGGGAGGGCTGCGTGGCGGGCCAATGCCGTAACATGGAAAGGCTGCCGGTGGCGCAACGCCGAGGGGGACGCTATCTTTGAAGAACGGGGGATCGAGATAACGGTGGCCAAGGCCGATCTCTGCGGCCTTCATTGCAAAGGCAGCGTATACTCACATGCCGGGTTAATCACCCACTCTTTTCAGTTCTGGGCAGAGGAGGCTGATCTTGCCTCAACCATCATGTGTCTGTGGGGCAAGGACGCCCGCATTGAAGGGGAGTTTCTCCTGGATGGAGATATGTGGGCCGAAGGCACTACAGACCCCCTCAGAGAAGCCTCAGAGGGGAGCCTCCTGTTCATCTCAAAGGATGGGAGGATCCGCCGCTGGACCATCCTCTCTCAGCTCTTCTCCATGCTGAACGTCATAGGGCTCTTTGAAGGGAAGTTCCCCGACTTTACCGAGGAGGGGTTCAAGTACGATCAGTTCGTCATAACAGGCGAGCTGCGGGACGGATATATCTACCTGAAAGAGGTGGTGATAGATGGGCCGGCGATGAAGATCGTGGGTGAGGGGCGGGTCGATCTTGTCAAAGGGGAGGCGGATATCGTGGTGCTCGTAGCGCCCTTGAAGACGGTGGATACCGTCATGCGCCATCTCCCCCTCGTAGGGAGGATCATTACCGGCAAGAACGGCACCTTCATCTCCGTGCCCTTCAGCGTCAACGGCCCCTTTGATAGCCCCAGGGTGACACTTATGCCCCCGGAGGCAGTGGGGAGCGGTCTCTGGGGGGTGCTCAAGAGAACCCTCCAAGCCCCTGTTGAGATGTTCAAGACGATCATATCCCAGAGAGATAAGGCTTCGCTCTGAGCAACTGCAATAAAAGGCTTCCTAATTTATAAAAAAGGCGGGAATTTGCCCCGCCTTTTAATGCGTTTTTTTCTCGCAAAGAATCCACTCCCGCCTGTGGCGGGATAGTTTATTTCAATGCCCGCGCTACTACCTCAGCCAGATCTAGGGCTTTTACCCTATCCATAGCCCCTTCGTCTTTCAGGCCATCTTCAAACATGACCAGACAATAGGGGCACGAGGAGCAGATCGTGTCGGGGTTCTCTCGCAATGCCTCTCTGACGCGCGCTATGTTGATGCGCTCGCCGCGGCTCTCTTCCAGCCACATGCGCCCCCCGCCGGCGCCGCAGCAAAAGGAGTTGCTGCGATGGCGTTCCATCTCGGCGGTCTTCTTGCCGCTGACGGAGGCAATGACCTGGCGCGGCGCCTCGTAGATATCGTTATACCTTCCGAGGTAGCATGAATCATGGAATACCACCTTGCCGAGGCCATCCATGGTGTTCAGTTGCAATCTGTCTTCTTTGATCAGCGTATTGATGAACTCGGCATAGTGTATCACCTCAAATTCCGCTTCGTACTGGCGGTAGTCGTTCTTAAAGGTGCTGTAGCCATGGGGGCAGGAGACGATGATCTTCTTGACGCCTCGTTCCTGGAACAGCCGGATATTCGCCCTGACCATGCAATCGAAGAGGTATTCATTTCCTAAGCGACGGACGCTGTCACCGCAGCAGGGCTCATCGGTCCCGAGGATCCCCCAGGAAACGCCGGCTGCGTCGAGTATCTTGGCCATGGCGAGGGATATCTGTATGCTGCGCGAATCAAAGGCCCCTGCGCACCCGACATAGTAGAGATATTCGGTCTTGCCGGCCTCAAAGGGTTTCGCCTCGATCCCCGAGCACCATTTCACACGCTCGGGAGGGGCGATGCCCCACGGGTTGCTACGGTTTTCTATATTTTCAAAGAAGTTCAGGAGTTCTTCGGGGAAATCCGCCTTTGTCTCCACCAGGTAGCGTCGCATGTCGATAAGCTTCGGCACGTGTTCGATAAAGACCGGGCAGACCTCCATGCAGGCACGGCAGGTGGTGCAGTCCCATATAGCATCTTCGGAGACGCTGCCTTCACCAGCATCGCCTATCAGCGGCATGGCAGGCCTTTTCCCTTTTATGAGCAACGGGCCGTTGTTGAGCAGGTTAACTTTGATGTCATGTATGACCAGCCGCGGATTGAGCGGCTTCTTGGTGTTGGTGGCAGGACAGACATCGTTGCATCGGCCGCATTCGGTACAGGAATAGGAGTCAAAGAGATCGTTCCACCGAAACTGGCCGACGTGTTCAACGCCAAAGGCGTTGCCCTTTTTAAACTCCTCCCGCTGCTGGATAGTGACCTTCTCCAGGCTCCGAAAGAAACAATTGGGTATGGCGGTCAGGATGTGCATGTGCTTGCTGTAGGGGAGATAATTTAAGAAGCAGAGGAGTATCAGGGCGTGCCCCCACCAGAAGATCTCGGCAGCTATCATGAGGCCGTCTTTCGACATGCCGGAAAAAAAGGCGGCAGTAAAGGCCGATATGGGCATGTATGGAGCTGCCGCCTCGATTCCTTGGGCTATCTCGCTGCCGTGCAGGCCGAAAAAGAAGATCATCAAGCCGGCAACGAGGCTCAAGATAATAAAGGCGTCTCGGCTGCGGGCCTCTATGTAATCGGGAGGGAAAAAGATGCGACGGCCAAAGGCGATGGCGACACAGATCAAGGCGACAAGGGAAACGATATCAAAGATAAAAGCCAACGCGTAATAGAGCGGGGTTGGAAGCAGGGAGAGGGCGATGGTTTCGGGAAATAGTCCGTGCAGGAGAAACTCGGTGTTGGCGAGCAATAATGCGAGAAAAGACCAAAAGAGGAGAAGATGATTGAGGCCAAACGGCCTGCTGATTACTCGCCTCTGAACGAAGGCATACAGCAGCATATTCCAGAGGCGCCTTCCCACATGGCTGAAACGGTTTTCCGGCCTGCCCAAGGTTACGAGGCGAAAACGCTTAAAGCAGCCCCAGCAAAAAAACAACAGTGAAGCTCCGAAGACGATGGTGAATATCGCGATGTTGTTCGACATGAATCTCCTCCCTATTTCTGCGCTCGCAATTCTCTGATGCGACGGGTGAGAGCGGGGACTACCTTAAAGACATCTCCGACGATGCCATAGGTGGCCGCCTCGAAGATAGGCGCATTTTTGTCATTGTTAATGGCGATGATGACGTCCGAACCCTGCATGCCCACCAGGTGCTGTATGGCGCCAGAGATGCCACAGGCGATGTAGATCTTTGGACCGACGGTCTTGCCGGTCTGCCCTATCTGGCATTCTACAGGTATCCAGCAGGCGTCGACTGCCCTGCGCGAACCCCCTACCACCCCGCCTAACTCAGCGGCCAATTCTTGCAGCATGGCAAAATTGTCTTGGGACTGCATGCCTGCACCGCCGGCAACAATAATCTCCGCTGCGGTCACATCGACGGCATCCTTGCCCTTCTTATCGCGGATGATCTCCAGCACCTTGACAGCGAGGTCTTTTTTGCCCACCTTGAGGGACTCACGAATGATCTCCCCTTTGCGTGAGGGATCTCTTTCCGGCATGGGCATCACGTGCGGCCTGACCGAGGCCATCTGGGGGCGATGACGTTCGGTCACAATGGTGGCCATGATGTTGCCTCCGAAGGCAGGGCGCGTCTGCAAGAGGAATCCGTGACCATCGATATCCAGGCCGGTACAATCCGCGGTTAGTCCGGTTGCCAGTTTTGTGGCTACGGCGCCGGCCAGATCCCGTCCCAGGCCGGTTGCGCCTATGAGGAGTATTTGCGGTTTATACTTATCCGCCAGATAGCACACGGCATCCCGATAGGCTTCAGCTCGATAGTGGAAAAAGATCGGGTCGTCTACGAGGTACGATATTGCGGCACCGTAGGCGAATGATTCTTTGCACAGGGCTTCTACCTTGCTGCCGACGACCACGGAGCATAGCTTGACGCCGAGCGCTTGAGCCAGTCTCGCACCGACCCCCAGCAACTCCCATGAGACCGTTGCCGGTTCGCCCTCGGTCTGCTCGACAAAGACCCAGACATCTTTGTACTCTTTAACCTTGGCGGCGATCCGAGCCTCTTCTTCATCCACCTCCTCAACCTCGGTCTGGGCCCCCTTCTCTTTCTCCAAGGCCGCGAGGATCTTCAGCTCTTCAGGGGTATAGTAGATCTCAATGGCCTCGGCAGGGCACACCTTGATACACTTGTTACAGCCGATGCACTTCTTGACGTCGATGATGGGCTCGCCCTTGTCATTTATGGAAATGGCTTCCTTGGAGCAGGAGGCCTCGCACCGGGCACCGCACGCAATACACTTGCCGGGGATTAATTGGGCAACGCCGCGGGGTTTCTTTACCTTCTTTTTCTTATCTTCCATATCTTGGTTTCTCTCTTCCTCTCGTTTTTGAGTGAATAGTGCCCTCTTCTGCTCACAAAGAAAGGATGCTTTTTTCAATCAGCTTATTCACCAGCAGATTGGCTGCTTCCTCAGGGGCATTGAGGCCATCGCCTACGATCTCCCCCTTTACCCTCTCCGGTGAAAAGATCTTGCGCACCTGGGTAGGTGAACCCTTGAGCCCGATGGCATTGGGGTCCATCTTCAAGAAGTTGTTATCCCACACCTGTACCGCTGCATCCTCAGCCATCAAGCGCCTGGGAACGGTAGGATAGCGGCAGTGATTGATCTCGCGAACGACCGCGAGCATGGCCGGAAGCGGAGCTTCCACCATCTCATGTCTTCCCTCCAGTTTGCGCCTCACGCGGACCTTCTTGGCCTTGAGGTCCAGATCGTCGATGTGATCCACCAACGTAAGCTGGTAGTAGTTCAAACGGCTCGCAATCCCCGGCCCCACCTGGGCTGTGTCGCCATCGATGGTTTGCTTGCCGCACAGGACGAGGATTACCTCTTCTTTTTGGGCAAGCCGTCTGATGGCCTCCGCCAAGACCGCGCTCGTAGCCCAGGTGTCGGCGCCGGCAAAGGCGCGGTCGCTGAGCAGCACAACCTCGTCGATGCCCAGGGCCAAGGCCTTACGCAGCGTCTGGTCGGCGGTCGGCGGCCCCATGGAAATCGCCGCTACCCGGAGGCGATATTTGTCCTTCAACCGGAGGCTTTCTTCCACGGCATGGGTATCGAAGGGGTTCATGATGAACGGCACCCCCTCTCGAATCAGCGTGCCGGTTTTCGGGTCTACTTTCACCTGGGTAGTATCCGGTACCTGTTTGATACAGACAACAATTTGCATTGCTATACCCTCTCAGATAAAAAGTTTGGAAATCGCTTTGCCTCTTCCCTGCCTGTCTTTTTCATATGACGATTGTCGTCTTTCTTTCGCCCTCTCACAGGGTGATGGGAAAGCCCTCCTGCATCATGTTAAGGGCTTCTGGCAGCCCTTTTAATAACAAGGCCATATATTAAGCATTATCTTCTTCCGGTGTCAAGAGAAATTTTTCACTTACTTTTTAATATCTCTAGTTAAATCCAGGGATTTCTATCGCCAGAGATCCCTCAAAAAAAGAGAAAAGGGGCTTGACGTCACAGCGAGGGTATGTTTAGGTAGGGGGGTTTTTGAGCGATATTCACCCTTGGACGTCAACGGATCGTTTAAAGGAGGAAAAGATGGAGATTATTTGCTTGTTAAAGCAGGTGCCTGACACGGAGGCGGAGATCAGGCCGACTGCTGACAACGTCGGGATCAACTACGAGGGGATTAAATTTGTGATAAATGTCTATGACGAATATGCGGTGGAAGAGGCCCTCAAGATAAAGGAAAAGACGGGAGAAGGGACCATCACCATCGTCACCTTGGGTCCCGAACGGGCAGGGGAGTCCATCAGGACGGGCCTGGCTATGGGGGCGGACAAGGCGGTCCACCTCGACGACCCGGCCTTGCTCGGAGGGGATGCGTATGCTACGGCCAAGACTCTGGCCCAGGCCGTCAAGGGGATGAGCTACGATCTCATCCTGTGCGGGCTGCGGGCCATCGATGACGATTCTTTCCAGGTGGGGCATATCCTTGCAGAGTTCTTGGGTCTTCCTTCCGTTATGGGGATCGTCAAATTGGAACTCTCGGCAGACAAGAAGCAGGCGCAAGTACACCGGCAAGTCGAGGGGGGGATAGAGGTGCTGGAGGTTCCTCTGCCGGCAATCTTCGGCGCGACCAAGGGCTTGAACGAGCCGCGCTATCCCTCCCTGCCGGGGATCATGAAGGCGAAGAAGAAGGAGCTCAAACAGATCAAGCTGGCCGACCTGGGTCTCAGTGAGGGGGAGGTTGGTAAACAGGGTGCCCGGACCTCGGTGTCGAAGTTGTCCCTGCCACCGCTCAGACAGGCCGGCAAGATCGTTCAAGGGGATACCCCTGAGGTGAAGGCCGCGAACCTGGCCAAGCTCCTCAGAGAAGAAGCAAAGGTGATCTAAAACGCTACAGCGCAAGGAGAGGAGAAGATACCATGGCGGGTATTTGGGTCTATGCGGAACACAAGAACGGCAAGGTAAAGAAGGCGACCTTTGAGATTTTGAGCGAGGCCAAAAAATTGGCCAACAAGAAGGGGGAACCGCTCTGCGCGGTCTTGATTGGATCGAGTGTGGAGGAGATGGTCCCTGCCGTCGGCGCTTACGGAGCGGAAAAGGTGTACTGTGTGGAGGCGGCTGACCTCGGAACGTACACGTCAGGCGGCTTTACCAAGGCCCTGTGTGATCTGGTACAACAGGAGAAGCCTTCTATCGTCTTGTTCGGGGCCAGCATTAACGGTAAGGACCTCTCCGCCCGCGTGGCCGGAAGATTGAGGGCAGGGCTTGCCACGGATTGTACCGGCATAGGCCTCAGCGATGAGGGCAGGCTCCAGGTGCGCAGGCCGATGTTTTCGGGCAAGGTCTATGCCGATGTCGTCTTCTCCGATGCCACACCCCAGATGGCCTCCATCAGGCCCAATGTCCTGATGGCCGCAGCTCCCGACGCGGGGCGCAAGCCCGAGAAGGCAAAGATCGCTGCATCTGTCAAATCCGAGGATCTTATGGTTAAAGTAATGGAAGTCGTCAAGACCGGCGGTGAGAAGCCCGATTTGACCGAAGCGGAGATCATCGTCTCCGGCGGCAGGGGGATGAAGGGTCCGGAGAACTACAAGATCTTGGAGGAACTAGCCGATGTCTTAGGGGCTGTGGTGGGCGCCTCCCGCTCGGCGGTCGATGCCGGCTGGCGCCCGCAATCAGACCAGGTGGGACAGAGCGGCAAGGTGGTCGCCCCTAATCTCTATATTGCTGCGGGCATCTCCGGCGCCATACAGCACCTGGCCGGGATGGGGACATCCAAGGTGATCGTGGCCATCAACAAGGACCCCGAGGCCCCTATCTTCAAGAAGGCGGACTATGGTGTGGTGGATGACCTCTTCAAGGTGGTCCCTGCCTTCACCGAGGAGTGCAAGAAGCTGAAAGCGGACTAGGGAACAGGGGGGAAGTTCCCCTTATATGTTGGGTTTTTCAAGCTCCATCAAAAACAAGCCCCTTCTTCAAGAGAAGGGGCTTGCCATATAATTCCTGTCACCTCCTCCGTCTTCTCAGTCATACTTGTCAAATACCGAGACCTGATTCCTTTTGTGTTCACTGCAAAGTGGGAACTTGGAGGGGATGATGGGCAATGTCGAGATCCATCAAATCTATGCAGGAAGCAGGCAGCTTCAGCGGTTTCCAACGGAGGATTGGTAGGATCTTTTCTGGCTATATGAATCCTCTTGATCAAGAGGTCATAATCTGCTAATTTCGGCTAGGGGCAAAGTAGCGATCTCAAGGCGATATAGCGATGATAGAATCGCACAACAGTATGAAGATAGAGACAAGAGGGCTTAATTTTTATTATGGGGCAATCCAAGCCCTCAAAGGGATCGAGATCGTTGTCCATTCTCAACAGATTACCGCCTTGATCGGACCTTCGGGATGCGGGAAATCGACCTTTCTTCGCGTCCTCAATCGGACGAATGAACTCATCCCGCACACCCGTATCGAGGGAACAGTCACCCTCGATGGCCAGGATATTTATCAGTCAAGCATGGATGTGGTCTCACTCAGGCAAAGGGTCGGTATGGTCTTTCAGCGTCCGAATCCCTTCCCCAAGAGCATTTATGAAAACGTCGCCTTCGGCCCCAAGGTGTTCGGGATTCGGGCAAAGAGTGAGATTGAGGGACGAGTAGAGCAGAGCCTCAAGTCCGTCTCGATGTGGCGAGAGGTCGCTGACCGCCTTCATCATAGGGCACTTGATCTGATGCTGGGGCAACAACAACTACTCTGCATTGCGCGGGTGTTGGCGGTGCAACCCGAGGTCATTCTGATGGATGAACCTTGCTCTGCCCTCGATCCATTGGCCACGCTCAGGGTTGAGGAGTTGATGCAGGAGTTAAAGAAGAACTATACCATTGTCATCGTCACCCATAACATGCAGCAGGCGGCCCGCACCTCCGATTGGACCGGTTTCTTTCTCTTAGGAGAGCTGTTGGAATACGGCCCCACCGGAGACCTCTTTACCCGGCCCAAAGACCAACGCACTGAAAATTACATCACTGGAAGATATGGATAAAATTGCAGATGGCAGATCGCAGATCGAAAAAACCGAAATTTGGAGATGACTTGGGATCCGGGATTTTTAAAGTGAGAATGCTGCTGCTATGGCTTCTTCCTCTCCTCCTGGTCATCCCCCTCGTTTCAGGCTGTCAAAGAGAGAAGGCGGGGATCACCGTGGCGGGCTCCACTTCCGTGGAACCTTTTGCCGGGCTGCTGGCCGAGGAATATATGTCTCGCCATCCTCATTCCCATATCTATGTGCAAGGGGGCGGGTCGACCGCCGGGATCGAAGCGGTCAGGACGCATGCGGCGAATATTGGAATGTCATCCCGATCCCTCTTGCCTGATGAGAAAGACCTGTACGCGGTCACGGTCGCCAAGGATGCCATTGCGATCATTGTCAACCCCAAAAACGCGATCCGAGATTTGTCACTTGACCATGTAAGACAGGTCTTCTCTGGAAAGATAAAGGATTGGGGAGAGTTGGGGGCTCCTCCTCACCCGATTGTCCTGGTCAGCCGCGAGGAGGGATCGGGAACGCGGGAGTCTTTTCAAAAATTTGTCATGGGGCAAGAGGAGATCAGCCTTGAATCCCTGGTTCAGGATTCAAACGGTGCCATTCGGCAGGTTGTCTCAAACGACCCCCATGCCATCGGCTATATCTCCCTGGGGCTGGTCAATGAGCAGGTGAAGGCCCTAAAGATTTCAGGCGTCGAACCCAACGTGACCAATATCGAAGGCAATAAGTATACACTAGTACGCCCCTTCTTATTTGTCTTTAATGGTGAGCCTTCAGGAGAGGCAAAGTCCTTTTTGGACTTCGTGTTGAGTCGTCCGGCTCAGGCATTGCTTTCAAGGGAGGGTCTGGTGACCGTCCTTAACCCTTCAGGGAGATGATCATGGAGATCAAAGAGAAGATCATCGAAAAGATTCTCCTGCTGATCGCCCTCTCTTCCATTGCGGTCCTCGCCTTGATCACCTTCTTCATCTTTCAACAGGGCCTCCCCTTGATCTGGAAGATTGGTCCCAAGGCCTTCATCCTCGGCCAGCAATGGATTCCAAGCAGGGGTCTCTTCGGCATCTTCCCGATGATCGTCAGCTCCTTTTTGGTCACCATCGGAGCCCTTGCCCTGGGCATTCCCCTGGGTTTGGCCTGCACCATCTTTTTGTGCGAATGGTCTCCCCCCGCTGTGGGAACGGTATTGAGGCCTGCAATCCAACTGCTGGCAGCTATCCCTTCCGTCATCTATGGTTTTTGGGGGCTCATCGTCCTCGTCCCCCTTGTTCGAAATTATCTGGGAGGGCCTGGACTGAGCATTCTCTCGGGCTCCGTGATCC
>Ga0214474_1000287_pt1 | contig 26443 bp, 23 predicted proteins | sample RVTome_2_FD_187335 | JGI IMG/M metagenome (GOLD analysis project Ga0214474, IMG submission 187335) | Soil microbial communities from uranium-contaminated site in the Upper Colorado River Basin, Wyoming, United States - RVT95D214 HiSeq ... | reverse complement strand
TGTTAACATGGTTACTCATCCTCAATAGTCCCCTCCTACCTCCTTCTTACTCTTACCCATTTACGCCTCCTTTCTATTTTTTGTCAAGGGGTTGCACATGTCAGGGGGTAACAACAATATAGAGCAAGCCCCCGGCCGTATTTATGCCATTATTTTGTTCGTTGGTTTCCGTGATCACATGGTTAACATCTAAAACATAAATCACACTTATGTACTGTTTTCCAACATATTCAGCCCCCGGCGTCCACTGAAATACCACCTCTTCATCCCATGCCTTCCCTACCGGCGGCTTTAGATGCCAATTTTTTACGTCTTCGTAGGTAAATTTCGGAAGGATTCCATCTTTATAATAATATTTACTTCCTACCTGAAATTGATACACCTCAAGTCGATTCTTGAACGGGAGATTACCAGAACCCCAGAACTTGGCATCTGCTGCGGTAATATTGCCTACAGGTATTGTTTTCATTCTGTAAGTACACTTAAACGTGACGGTTTCCCCAACCTTCACATTGATAGTATGATCTCCTCCCCCTTTTTTTATGACTTGGCCCTTTACTGTTATACTACCGGGTTCCAGGTCCCAGAAAGCTGACTTTGGTAGTACTGTTTGTACCGTCCCCTGCTGCGGCTGCTGTTTTGACGTCGGTGGGGTCTGGGTTGCTTGCTTTGCAACAGCTGATGCAACAGCGATCACCAAAACGAGAAACGATAGGGCTGCGACAATTGCCATTACCAGCATCCCCTTTTTCATTGTTTAATCCTCCTTTTTTAAGTTATTTGGCACATACCACCTACTATGAGTGACCAGTTCTTCTAAAAAGGTTCAAGATTTTTTTTACTGCTTAACCCGGTGGCCCGCCATCGTTCTTTGTGGATGCGGACGGTTTATCGGACCATCAACCCAACAATCCCTTGGTGCTGCGGATATGATCAGTAGGGGTTTCATCTTTTCACTGTCCCCCTTTTTTCCCTCACCATATCCACAGAGGAGATTATTAAGAGCAGGACCACACCGGCTATGCAGGTGAATGCAAAGACATCTCCGTAGTTGGTATAGAAGGTCAACTCATCTCCCAGAGGGACATCTGCAGTAGCTGTTCCCGCGACAAAAAAGCCGGGCACGCCGTCCAGGATGCGGCCGTAGGGATCGATAATGAGGGACGGGCCGGTATTCGAGGCAACGAGTACCGGGATGCGGTTCTCGACGGCGCGAAATACCGAGGTCAGATTATGTTGCGGTTCTGCTCCCGTGCGTCCAAACCAGTTTGCATTATTCAGCTGCACGAGAAGATGGGCCCCTTCTTTCACCGACGGCCTGAGAAAATCGGCAAAGACGCCCTCCCAGCAGATCCTCACGGTAAACCAGATGCCTTCCATCAGCTTGAACCTTCTGGGCTTATCTCCGGGCATTTCTTGAAATACCTTGGGAATAAGCCAGGCCGGCCATCGCACCAGGGACTCAAGGGGGAGATATTCTCCAAAGGGAAGAAGTCTCACTTTTCTATAAGGTTCTGGATGAGGCCCCTTGGGTGTGATAAAGTAAGCCGAATTATATGCTCGTTGCTCTACTGCCAATTGCGCATCGCCTTCTTCCTTTACGCGGGAGAATTTGATAAACTCCGATGCCCCGACAACAAGGGATATGTCGATATCCTTGGCAAGCCCCTTTATTCGCTCCATTAAAACCGGCTCTTTCGGCAAGTCACGAACAGCAGTCTCCGGCCAGGCGATCAGCGCAGGTCTTTTTTTCGCTGCTTCTCGGGTGAGCGTTTCGAGCCTTTCAAAGGAAGCTGCCCGGCCCTCTGGGGTTTCTCGCTCTTGAATGAGGATGCATGGCTGTACAACAGCTACCCGCAGCGTTTGCCCGGCCACTGGTTGGGAAAGCGCGATGGCTCCCCCGACGTGGACTACGCAGATGACGAGCGCTGCGACGATCGCCCTTTTCCATGCCCGCTCGGTGATAAGTTCTGCGAGGGCGATGTTGGCCATAACGACAAGAAAGGTAATACCGTATTCTCCCGTGATTGTTGCAATCTGGATCAGGGCAAGGTCTCGGTGTTGACTGTGCGCAAGGGATGCCCAAGGAAGCGCCATGAATCCCGCATGGGCCTTGAGAAAGTCAAGAGCCACCCAGAGGGCCGGTCCAATGATAATAAATGGCAGGCGTGATCTGGGAAAAAAGGAAAGTCCGATACACCAAAGGGCAGTGTAAATGCCGATGTACAGGGCAAGGATGAGGGCGTGATAAAGGTGAAAGCCCGGGACTGTAAACATCCAGCTGAAGATGCCGAACGCCGCTGCCATACCGCTTAAGAGGCCCAGACCGAACGAAACGAGCAAGCCCTGGGCGCGACAGGCAAGGATAAGTGGTACAAGGGCAAACCAGGCGAGCCATCCCTGATCAGGATGGGGAAAGGACAAGACCAAGAGTGCGGCGGTCAGAAGGGTAAGGCCGATCTTCTCTATAATAGTAATCACGGCCATTTTTTGTTCACCTGTTCAGCCTCTTATCATGAGCCGAGAAGCCTTACATGCTCACCTTATAATCCTCTGCCGGGCCCCAGGCATCACGGCGCAGAGCCTGGGGCCCGGTATTTACGCTACCTTACTAATTATCAACATAACGCCTTACTTGAAGATCGCTTTCCAAGCCGCCTTTGCGCGGCAATCCTTTACTGCCTCTTGGTCGGCGTAATTACTCCCTTTGTCGGCTTCAGCGTAAATCCTACTTTGATCGTAATGGTCTTACCACTGTCAACAGCCCCTCCTTCGGGCTTGACCGTCACCTCGTACGTTCCCGCCACTGCCGGAGTCGCACCGGCCAGGGTGATACTATGGGTCTGCCCGGCGGGGATGGCCTTGTTGATTGAGCGGGTGGTGCTCGCCACCACGCAGGCCGGGCCGCCGCTCTTCACCGTGCAGCTCACCGAATACTTGAGGGCGGCGCTGCTCGCGGCCAGACCCTTGTTCTTGAAGGTGATGATCAGGTCGACCATCTTCCCCGGCGTCGTCGGCGCGGGCTTGTAGGCGAGGCTCTCCACCACGACTACGGCCTTCTTGAGCGTCATTGGCTTGGCTACCTGGGTAGCGGAAGCGGCTGTACCCTGGCCTTTTATGGGGCCCTGCATCTTGGCAGTGATCACGTTTTTTTGCGTCTTGGCGGCCATAGTATCAATTTTCTTAAACTTGCTGGCTGTAAAGGTCGGCTGCCCGATCCAGAACGATCTCCAAGGCGACCACCAGTTCTCGCCATCTAATTTGACCTGCACGCGATAACGCCCCGGCTTGCCCGCAAAGTATCCTGGCTCCACGGCTACGGTGAGGGGGAATGCCGTCGACATGGCAGCAGGCGGGCCATTGAAGGGATACCAGTCGTAGGTAGTCTTTGAGATGTAGATGTCCCCCTGCCAGCCGGCGGGGATTTCTTTCAGATAATACCACTGCATAAGCACCTTTTTCGCGGCGTTTGCCGAAGGTAGGTTCTGCAGGGCGAGGGTGAAGGAAGCGGCATGTTCCCCGATGACGGCGTTGTTGGCAGGAGAGATGATCTTCAGGGCTGAATAGCCGTCGGGCGTGCCATAGGGATCCCAATCGGTGAGGGGATCAGGCTTGTCCTTGTCTATATCCCATTGACGCAGGGCCATGCGGAGATCGTTCGGGAGATATCGCACTGAGAGCGGGAAGGGGCCTTCAAGAGGGACAGGCACCGTGCAAACTATGACGTTGTTCTTGATAGTTGGCGCGCCGCAGCCGGCCTCAGATCCATAGGCCCACGGGTTCTTGGCGCAGGTAAGGGTTTCTTCAATAATGACCTTTCCCTCGTGAATAAGCTTCTCTTTGGTGAAACCGGTGTCATAGTTATACTCCCCGTGGATCTTGACTATCTTGAAGTCGACGCCTCCACCTCCCCATCCCGGCATATACTGATTCAGGTTCACGCCCGAACATTGGTGATTCATGTCGATGATGAAATGCGGTTTATACCACTTGGTGCCCAGAAATTGGAAGGCGCCGGAATTGCAGACATATCCCGGTTGGCAGGTGCCGCTTGTATCAAGCGTCACCCCCTGCACCCAGGCAGGAAAAGCGAATACCAGCATAACAAGGACCGAAATCGAAAAATAACGTTTGAAATTATTCATTGCTTTTCTCCCTTCTTCATTTTTGACAAATCTTTTTTTAGAAAATATCCAGTTCGTCATGATTAACCAATAACGCTCTTCACCTCCCCTCTTTCTTAAAATATACAGATGAGTGCCGATATTAATAAAAAAGGTTCATCATCGGCATTTTTTCAGTTTTTCTTATTCCAATAACTTCTTCACATTGACGAGACCGCAGCCGGAGTATTTGTCCCTTCCCGCTTCTCCGAGGTCTTTTGCCGAGTGCTCCAATAAGGATTTCACCTGATTTGGTTTTAGATCGGGGTGTTTCTGCAGCAGTAGGGCTACCGCTGCCGTCACATAGGCCGCAGCCATCGAGGTGCCGGTGTAACAGTTGTATTTGTCCCCTGGTGCGGTTGTCATGATATCCACCCCGGGGGCGCAGAGGTCGATGAAATCACCCTGCATTCCTTCGGCGTACGGCTTTCCCCTTATATCCACGGCAGCCACGGCAATCACCTCGGGCAGCGCCGCAGGGTAGGGGGGGTAATTCGTAAGGCCCTTGTCACCGGCTGCTGCTACGATCACGATACCCCGGGCAAAGGCCTCTCGGATGAGTTCGGCTATAAGAAGGTCTTTGGGCCCTCCGAGGCTGAGGTTTATCACCCTGACCTTTTGCAGGATGGCGTAATCGATCCCCTGAGAGAGCCAGAAAGAGGACGTGGTGGCAGTCATCTTTTCCTCGGCTATGGGGCGGCATGCCTTGATGGAAATAATCTCTGCCTGGGGGGCCAGGCCGCAGATCCCTACGCCGTTGTTGCAGCACGCGGCGATGATCCCGGCTAGGGCGGTGCCGTGGAGGTCACGGTGAAAGGAACTCTTGCCGACGATGTCCTTCTTTTGTGCGATCCTCCCCTGGAGATCCTGGTGCAGATAGTCCAGACCGGTGTCTATCAAGGCTATCTTGACACCTCTTCCATTTATTCCGGATGGCAATTGATCCACATTGAGGGCCTTGAAGGCGTATTGGAGGTCCCTGAGGGGATCGGCCTTTGCTCCAGCGGTCCGGTAGAGGTAGTTGGGCTGGGGAATGATCTTACAGGGGTCTTGAACAAGGGCCTCCATGACCTCTTCTACGGTGCGATCATCAAGTATCCGCAGGCGGATAAGGGATTTACCTAACGAGGCCAGCTCAGTCACCTCTGTCACCTCCAGGCGATAGGATCGCCTTAATTGATCAAGGAGAGATTGTAAGGCGCCCTTTTGCGCCCGTACCGTGATCAGGACCTCCTTGGGGACTATCGATTGCAAGGATGGCTCTTCTTTCGTCTTGATGACCTGCAGTCTAGGGCCTTGTTTGATGATATACAGGGGAGAACCTGGTGCTTTGATGGAGGTGAAAAAGGTGTGCATGCCCAGGGGTGCCTGATAGGTGGGGGTGATGCTGACCCGCGCCCTGAAGCCCTGTTGGGGCCCGACATTTCCAAGAGGGAAAGGCTTGACGGCAAACCACCCACTGTGACCCGAAACAGCAGGGATGAGCGATACCTCAACGCGTTGGTAATGGGACCTTGTAAGATTTGTCAGCTCTATGGCAAAGGTGATTTCTTGTCCCCTTGCCGCAGTCTTCTGTGGGGGGTCAATTTTACCGATGATCCAGGTGGGACCTTGTCCAAGGTTGGTTGCAGGGGCTGTCTTGGCGGCACGTATGGCGATGGGAGACGCGATGATACTCAGGCAGAGAAGGAGGACCGCAAGGGGATATCTGGACACCTTACTCCCCTCCCACCTCCACAAACCTGATGGTATCCTTTTTTTGCCGCAGGGAGGCGATGACGTGCTGTAGTTCCTCCGGGCTCATCTGAGATCTCAACCCTACGGTGTAGAGCCCCATGGGGGTAGGACCGTTGACGATGGTCCCGTCTATCTCCAAGATGACCTCCCTCGCAGTCTTTTCCTGAACCCCGTCCTGGAAGAGTATCGAAATGCGCGGGCCTTTTCCTTCGACGAGGGATGAACCGGAGAGGGTGCGGTAGAGCTGTTCCCCTGCGCCCCAGGGGTTGAGGGCGAGGATGGTAACGAGGCCTATGATAACGAGAAACTGAGCCACGATCAGGGTTGCAGCGAGGGCAGGTTGCGGTCTGGGGATGAGAGCGGCGATCCGCTGCCATATCCCTCCTTCTTCCCTCTGCTCAATCTCGTTTAGCAGATGGGGAAAGGTCTGGGGGATAGGTATTTCCTCGGCAGCTGATTGATAAAGCCGTTGTTCATGCTTGATCTGCTTTAACTCCCGCCGGCAGATGGAGCAGCTCCGGAGGTGTTTTTTGATTTTTTCCTCCTCTTCCTTCTTCAAAGTATGAGTGAGGTGCCAGGGGAGGAGCAGGTCCATCCCCTCAGGGCAGAGACCTACCTTGCCGCGGCCTTGCTTTTGGTTCATGTCTCACCTCCTATACCCATCTCCTGCAGGATTCCTCCCAATCTCTTGCGGGCGTAAAACATCCTGGTCTTCACCGTATTGAGAGGACAATTCATAATTGCAGCTATCTCCTTGATGGAGAGACCTTGGTAATAGGTCAGGTCGAGCACCTCCCGGTGCTCCGGGCTCAGCTTCGTGATGGCCATCCGCATCTGCTCCTGTAGCTCAGCGTGATAGGTCATATCATCTTGCCTTGTTTGCTTGCCAACCTCTCTGGTTTCCAAGACATCAAGATCATCGTGAGCAGGGGGTCTCCTTTTGATCTCCTTGCGAATCTTATTGACGGCGATGCCGAACATCCAGGTGGAAGGTTTTGATTCCCCTCTGAATTTTTTGGCCCCTTTCCAGACCTCCAACATGACCTCATTTGCTACCTCCTTGGCACCCTCGCCCTCGCCGAGCAGACGATAGGAGTAGAGATAAATCCTCTTGTAATACCTGTCATAGATCTCTCGGAAGGCCCGGTGATCTCCCGCCGCTATCAACTCCAAAAGCCTTCCATCATCGGATGATCGTGTCTGCATCCTTACTAGATAAGTTCCCTGGCAACGAAAAAGGTTCAAAAAAAAGCCGACACTGACCTCACCGGTGAGGTCTCGTCTTCCCAGACCTCTGAATCAGGATAGATGGACGCAACTCCGTGCAGGCTCTCGGATATCAAAAGTCCGCTTTTAAAGATGAGAACAGGGAATTCAAGGTGGAGATGAAAATCTACTCTTTTCACATCAACTTTTTTAAAAAACGCTACGGGGATGGCGAGCCGAAGTAGCGGTCTTTTTCTTGGACAAGGATCTTCAATTGATCTGCAGGGTCGAATTGTATCTCCACATACCCCTCCTCCGGTTTGCTGAGGCCGGCATAGGTGAGTCTCCAGCGGATGTCGGCCATGACCGCCCCTTCCAAATCGAAGACCTGGTTGACGGTGAGACGCAGCACGATATTGTTGCGCGACTGGAAGTCGTTAGAGATGACCCTGCGCAGGCTGTACCAACCCTCTGGGTAACGATGGTAACCCTTTGATATCAAGGCCATATATCGTTCCAGATCCCTGGACATGTAGGCCTTGGCCAGCTCATCGGCCTGCTGCTGGATCAATTCCGACAAGGTGATGGGGCGATAGGTGAGCTGTACTACCTTGAATGCCGTGGGGTCGGAGACGAGACGTGTGGCGTTCGTGACTCGCACGGTCAGTTTATAGGGTTTATTGGGGACCGGGCCGAAGCGGTATTGCCAGTTCTCAAGACCTTGCGCCTCGTACCATGTCTTGCCAGCATCGAGGGAGGCTTCTACTTTTGTTACCCGCTGTCCACCGCCTTTGGCTGACCCCACGATCAGGACTTCCCGATCTCGGGTGAGGTCTTCTTTTATGATCGTCACGCCGGTCGCTCCCTTCAGCTCCTTGTTCCCGACCTTGGCTGAGCTGATGCTTGGCTTATTCAGTTTATTAGGTGCCGCTGCCCAGGCCAGCGCCACGAGCGATAGCACGGCGACGCCGCTTATGCAACACTGATGGAAACTTTTTTTCCAGGCCATTGCCTTCACCTCCTGCTCATTGAGCAATACTAATTATATATCTTTGATTGTTGACGGAAGGTTCACGATAATTTTTATAGTGGATGCGATATCCGCCACACCGGAGGGCTGGGACAAGAATTTTTATACCGATGAGCAGGTTCAGGCCCAGCATTGTATGGGATCGGCTATCCGGCGATTATCGATTTTCTGAAAAACGTGATAATTCCATTGGGTGAACGACTCCCCAGAGCTCCATTCTCCTCGGGATTGTTTGTGCACCCTGCCTTCATGTGTCCAAGACTAAAATGTACAGGAGGCAGAGCGGCGTAGGTTTCTCCTCCAGTCAGAGGTGATCTCGTCTATGTAGGTGGCAGTGGCGTTGTCTCCTACCGCGGTAGACAAACTCCGTGACCCCGTGAATGTTCCCGAGCGGGGAGGGGTCTCGGTCAACGTTACATTCCCGTCAAACAGGACGGCGCCGGAAGAAGGTCTGCGATGTATGACCCTTACGGTGATAAAGGTAGCTCCTACCTTATCCAGATCAGTAACGGTAACATTGCATTGATTGAGCCCTACGCTACAAGTGACCGCGATGGTTCCGTTGTGCCCGATGATTTCCGCGCCGAAGTAGAGGTCTTTTCTCTGGAGGATAATCTTGAGCTTATCGGCAGGGTCAAAGTGGATCTCCACGGTCCCCTCTTTGGGCTCCAAGAGGCCGCCATAGGTGAGCCTCCAAAACACATCGGCAATGATCGCCGTATCCGTCTCATAGACTTGGTTAACGGTGAAGCGTAGGGTGATGTTGTTCAGGGACCTGAAGTCGTTCTCAATGGCCCGGCGCAGCCTGAACCAACCCGGCGGGAGGTTTTGATAGTCTCTTGAGATAAGGCCCATATATCTTTCCAGGTTTTTAGACATGTAGGCCATGGCCAGCTCATCCGCCTGCCGCTGGATTAGCTCGGACAAGGTGATGGGGAGGTAGGTAAGCCTGGTTATGCCGAATTTCCTCGGATCCGAGACCACGCCATCGGCGTTGGTGACCCTGAAGGTGAGATAATAGGTATAGTTGGGCAGGGGTAAGAACTGATATTGCCACCTCTCGCGCCCTGTGGCCTCCTTCCATGTCTGGCCGTTGTCGAGAGAGACCTCCACCTTTTCAACCAAAGGACCTCCCCCTTGGGCCTGCCCCACGATAAGGAGCTCCCGGTCTCTGGTGAGGTCATCCCTTATGATTGTCACCTCGGACTTCCGCATGAGCTCCTTCTTGCCGATCTTGGCAGAGATGATACCCGGTTCATCAGCGGCGGCCCCCCAAACTGCGGTGAGGAACGAGAGAAAAAGGATGATGCCGATGCCACTCCGATAGAGCCCTTTCTTAACGCCCATGTTATGCATCCCCCTTCATGCTGACTATCATTATATAGATAAGTCCTTTGTTTCTCGCCGAAGGTTCATCAAAACTTTATGGTCAGCCCGCCGTAATAGACGCCTTCGTTGTAATCCTGATCAGGGGCATCCTCCTCATATTCTTTATAGCTTACCCTGAGGGTCAGGTTGGCGGTGAGGTACTCCCGCTCCCACAACACCTGGTCGAAGGTGGCGCTGTACGTGCGGCTCGTGTTGTCTGGCGTCCCCAGTGGTGAGCCGGCGGCGTTATCGTAGTACTCCATAGCCACCATGAGGCCAAGGGTTGATTTGGTCTGTTGATAGCTGAGCGAAAGCCCGCCGTCACCTCTGTAATTCCGATCGATCAACCCGGAGAAGGGGTACTCTTTATACTCATAACTGGCATTGAAGGTCCATGCCCATGCCAGGGCGAGCCACGGATACGTGATGCCGATGGATACCCTGGGGGCATGGCTAAGGAACTCGCTGGTCTTATCAACCCGGTTCCAATTTCTCGCGAGGGTGTAGCCGAGGGAATAATTCCACGGGGGAAGGCTCTGTGAGATAGTGCCGGTGGCCGTGAGATCATCCTGATCTGTCGTGCGGGGGTGATTATCACTGACGGCATTGGTGTGATCGATCTGGAGGGCGACGGCGAGGCTATTCCACACATCCTCCCTCTTCTGGAAAGGATAGATGGTGGAGCTGAAGGAGGTCAGATGGGTATGGGTGCGGTATTGTTCGATCGAGTGGTCATTGAGTTTATTAAAGGAATACTCATGCATGAGCATGGTGGTTAAAAAATCCCACGGGGTATAGTCAAGCTGCGCCTTATGCCGTTGGAGGTCTGCAGAGGCGGCGCCCATGACCGAGTTAAACCAGGGCTCCACCCGCTCAAACTCGGCGCTTATCTTTAAGTTAGTGAGAGGACTGATATCTCCCCGCGCGACGATGGCGTTGCCGCCTTGATCCATCAGGGTGCTGTCCCTTCGGTCTGCGTTAAAGAGGCTGTGGGCATACTCTGCTCCGAGATGGAGCCTATCCTGCCAGAGTTTTAGACGGAGATCAGCCCCAAATACCTGATTGAACTGGTCCCCAAGAGCAGCGTCGCCCTGTATGGAATCCCGCACAACGTCGGTGTAGACAAAGGTCCCTCCTATGGTGACGTAATCCTTGTAATAGAGCTCAATTCTCCCCCCTGCAGAGTAGCGGCCATAGTTATCGAGATCCTCATCACGGTTCTTGCCGCCGAAGATAGATACCTTTGCCCAATCGCCGAATTTATAGAATGCCTTGGTCCCCAACAAGGAGGTATTAAAGGTATAAGGGGTATAACTCTCGGCGTAGTCCCCTGCCCTGATCTCATAGAGGTTTGGCGCATCGAGGTTATCGGCAAGGCGGACGTATCCCTCCACGAACATCCAATCCCGACCCGCGATCTGCTGCTGTAGGTCGTTACTGCTCCTGACATGGGCATAGCCCTGGAAGTTGGCCTTTTCGGCAAGCTCTTGTTTAAGATCGAGAAGCAGGTTTTCGTTATATAACCAGCCTTCCTGCAACACCGATTTCTCCTCATTACCGGTGATGTCCTGATAGTAGACCTCTGAGGAGAAGGTGACATCGAGCTTTCCGTCTTTCCAATTGATTGCCAAGGCGGTGGCTGGGATTAACAAAAGGACCAGCACCATGCCGATAATAAAGTGAGATCTCATTCTCCTCCCTCCCACTAAGCAAAGAAAAAGAGATGTCTATAAACTGCGAGGAAATGATTGATTGTCCTGTTGTGTATCGTTATAGAAATAATATAAATTTGTCAAGCACTTTTTTAAAGTGCTTTGTGGAGGCAAAAGAGAGAGAAGATAAAAGAGTATGCCCATCTTGTATGGAGAGAAATAGTTTAGGGTATTCTTGCCCCTCACCACTGAAGGAGTTTTATCTCACGCAAGGCAAAATCATCGTGGTTGCCACCGTTGGGACCTGCAGCTATGACGCTAAGCCTGTTAAGCCCAGGGCACAAGACGTTTGAGGGAAGGGGGACCAAGATGGTCCTGAATTGCCCATCTTCCTTTTTGTTTTAAGAAGAAGTTGACATCGCTATACCCCTATGGTTAAGTATAGTGTTACGATCTTGTGAAGAATTTTTGTTGACGATGCGAGCAAAGAGGGGGAGATATAAGGGCATAGAAAGGATTTTGGTTAAAGGGACCAATTGGGTGGGGGATACCATTATATCGTTTCCTGCTGTCCACGCCCTACGCCATCACTTTCCCGAGGCCCGCATCTCTGTTTTAACCAAGTCCCGCCTTGCAGAGCTCTGGAAGGCCAATCCGGCAGTTGACGAGGTAATCCCCTATGATATACCCAGCGGTGCAGGGAGGATCTTCGGGGAGCTGCAGATAGGGCGGCTCATCAAACAGAAAGAAATAGACCTCGCTGTCATCTTTCCCCGCTCCTTTAGCTCGGCCCTGATGGTCTTCTTAGGGGGCGTGCCCCAACGCGTCGGTTATAAAGCTGAGGGCAGAGATTTACTGCTCACCGAGAGGATCGCGTGCACAGCCGAGCTTTTGCGCCGGCATCGCATGTACTATTATCTCCATCTTATAGAGCGGTTAGGCAGTTATCCCTCTCCCCCCTTACCATCGCTGGCCCTTAATGGGACTCAAGAAAGGTGGGCCGAGGCGTTTCTCTCGCGCAATCGTCTGAAAGGCAGATTAATAATCGGCCTTAACCCCGGCGCCACCTATGGGGAGGCCAAGTGCTGGCCACCAGAGCGCTTTGCGGCATTAGGGAGGAGATTGATAGAGGATAGCGGGGCCTCTATCCTCATCTTCGGCTCTTCCCGCCCCCAGGAAAAGGCATTAAACGCCACCATTGCCCAGGGAATCGGCGAAGGCTGTTTCAATCTCTCTGGAGAAACCTCGTTAGGGCAGTTGGCTGCCCTGCTGCGGCACTGCCGTCTGCTGGTCACCAATGATACGGGTACCATGCATGTAGCAGCGGCGGTAGGAACCAGGGTGGTGGCTATCTTCGGCCCCACCGATCCCCGCACAACCTCACCTCTGGGTGAAGGACACGTGGTCATCCGCAAAGAGGTTTCCTGCAGCCCGTGTCTCAAGAGGGTATGCCCTGAAGATCATCGGTGCATGGAGCTGATAAAAGTGGAAGAGGTTTATAACAGAATAGGGATGTAACTCAATGGGAGAACTTTAATAGTGGAAGCTTCACAGGGATTAAAAGAGGAGTGAAGATCCTCCACCTCTTTTCCGATTGGAAGTGGACGGGCCCGGCTGAGCCGGTGGTGAACCTCTGCCTGGCGCTCCAGCAGCGGGGGCACGAGGTAACGCTGGCATATCGGCGCCCCCCGATCGAGACTGCGGAGAGTATGGAGAAGGGGGTGAGGGAGAAGGCCCTCAAAGGGATCGACTGCTTTCATCTCGCACCGATTGCCAAACCTCATCACATAGTTCGTTTGAAGGACATCGTTTCCGACATCAGGGGTATCGCGCGCTCTATCGATCAGGAGCGATTCGACATCGTCAATTTCCATAACTCCCATGACCATATCGTGGGAGGGTTGGCAGTGAGGGCCTCCAGGCGGCGCCCCCCGGCAATCAGGATGGATCATAAAAGGGATTCCCTCAAGGCAGATCCCGTGAGCAGATGGTTTTTCAGGAGGTACACCGATGGTCTGATGACCTTTTCCGAGGGGAGCAGGGAGAAGCTCGTGCGGGTGTTGGGGTTCGCTCCTGAGCGGGTGGCCAAGGTCGCCACGGCCTTAGACCTCACCAGGTTTGACCCTCATAAGAAATACAAAGATATGCGTCCTGTCTTCGGGATCCCCGCTTCCTCTCCTGTCGTGGGGATTGTGGCCAGGTTCCAGAGATACAGAAGGACCGATATCCTCCTGGAGGCCATGGCGCACCTGATCAAGGCTATCCCCGAGGTGAGGCTTTTGTTGGTGGGTCACAGCAGCCAGATGCAACAAAGTGTCATAGAGCCCATGGAGCGTCTGGGCATTGCTTCTCGCGTGATCTTGGCCGGCTATCGAAAGGATGACTATCGAGACATGCTTGCGTGTATGGATGTCTTTTGCCTGCTTACCCCGGGGTCCGATGGGACGGCCCGGGCCTTGCGGGAGGCCATGGCCATGGGGAAGCCGGCAGTGGTGACCAGCAAGGGGATGCTGCCGGAGCTGGTGCAAGATAGGAGTACGGGATTTGTAGTGCAGGAAGACCCCGAGGCCCTCTATCATGCCCTCCTGACCCTGGTAAAAGATGAGAGGTTGCGCCATGCAATGGGGCAGGCCGCCTATGAGATGGCCCACAGGGAGTTCCGTCTGGAGCGCCAGGCCGAGGAGGTTGAGGCCTTTTATCAAAAGATCCGGGAGGCGGTTCCTCCTGCATGAAGATCGCCCTCGGCATACGGGAATTCCTGCCTGAAAAAGGCGGCGCGGAGTCGTATTGCTACGACCTCATGCATTTCCTCGCCGACAAAGGGTTAGAGGTGCACATCTACTCTTCGGCCTTCCCTCAAAGGGATCGCCAGCTTTACTTCCAGCGGGTCCCGGTCATACCTTATCCGAAGAGCCTGCAGGTCCTCTCCTTTGCCGTAAACTGCCGCCGGATGATGAAGGAGGAGCAGTTTGATTGCATCATGGGGGTTGGCGACACCCTCTATGCCGATCTCCTGCAGCCCCACGGGGGGGTCCACTGGAAGTGGTTCTGGAGGGGGCTAGAGGGGTACCGGAAGCCCGTTCCGTGGGTCTTTAAATTGCTTGGCAGGGTCTTAAGCCCCAAGCAATGGGCCAAGGGAATCATCGAGGATGCGCCTTATGCGAAGACCAAAAAGGTCATAGCCATCTCCGAGATGGTGTACCGGGACATGAGCGACTATTATGGTATTCCCGCGAACCGCATTGCCGTCATTTACAATGGGGTGGATATTGAGCGCTTTCATCCCCGTAACAAGAAGTATAGGGAGGGGATCAGAAGTCAGTACGGCCTCGGATCCGAGGATCTACTACTTCTTTTTGTCTCTCATAACTTCAGGCTCAAGGGGTTGCGATACCTCATTCGGGCCCTTGCCCTTATAAAAAGAAAAAGGGAGAATGTTAAGCTCTTGGTGATTGGGCGGGACAGGGCAGAGCCGTATCGTCGCGCGGCCAAGAAGCTTGGATGCGAAGAAAATGTCCTTTTCACTGGCGGTGTGCGGGATCTCGAGCGATATTATGCCAGCGCCGACATCTTGGTTCATCCTACCTTTTACGATCCCTGCTCCCTGGTGGTCTTGGAGGCCTTGGCCAGCGGGCTACCGGTGATCACGACGAAATATAATGGGGCAGGGGGGATTATTGAGGAGGGGAAAGAAGGTTTTGTCCTCGACAACCCCAGAGATGTGGAAGCCATTGCTGAGAAAATCCTATACTTTTCCCAGCCCAGTATATTGAAGGAGGCTTCCCGTGCCGCCCGCAGATTGGGAGAGCGGTATTCCTATGAGCGATGTTATAGGGAGATATTGAAGGTTTTTCAAGAAATAGGGGTATAGCATGTTAGATTGGAGTAAGCTTTTCAATTACCGTGATCAGATGCATGCGCGGTATCGTAACATATGGAATATCCCATTGATTAAGACACGATTTAGCCTAATAGGTAGAAACATTCGTCCTGGAATGCGTCTTCTTGATGTGGGGGCTGGGAAGCGAGAAATAGAAGTTAAAATTAAGAAGAAGCATGAGGGCGTAATCTACAAAAGCATGGACGTAGATCGCCGTCTGCTCCATGATTATTATGCATTAGATGAAGTTGACGAGCAATTTGATCTTATCCTCCTCTTAGATGTTATTGAACATCTGAAACTCGATGATGGCGTAAAGATGTTAAAGCGGATTAATGAGCTACTTGTGGAGGGAGGTAAACTAATTGTAAATATTCCAAACATATTTAACCCGAGCCGATTTTGGTTAGACGCCACCCACAAGACGGCCTACAGCTATGAGGAGTTGGGCGGGATTGTGCTCAGTCAGGGGTTCGAGGTGCTGGGGGTCTACCGTACCTTTCATGCCTCCCTCTTGAAATATTTCTTTAGACTCACCCTCTTTTATCCCTTGCATAGGATCTTAAATGTTGATTTTGCTAAATCTATTGTGGTCCTTGCGAGCAAGAAAAACTAAAATATTATTAGCGGAGACGAATGAATGGGCAAGAGCAGAATAAGAGCTCATAATATGATTATAGAGGTTTTAAAAAATTATGGAGGAGAGAGCGGGAGAATTTTAGATACCCCGGCGGGATCCGGTGACATAGCAAAAAAACAATTTTTGAAGAGGACTCATTGCGATGTATATGCCCCTCGTAAGCGTTATCATACCGACTTATAATAGAAAAGAATTGGTTAAAGAGGCTGTTCAGAGCGTCCTAGAACAGGATTACCCAAAGATCGAGGTTGTTATTGTTGATGATGGATCAACTGATGGTACCAAAGAAGAATTAACAAGGGTGTTCGGTTCCCCTCTGCGCTATGTTTTTCAAGGAAATGGAGGGGAAAGCCGTGCGCGCAACAAAGGGGTCATTGAATCAAAGGGAGAGCTCGTTTGTTTTTTGGATTCTGATGATATTTTGCTCCCGGGTTCCATCTCATCTCGAGTTCAGTGTTTTCGTGACAATGATAAGTGTCAGGTTTCCTACGGCATGTATGTAAATGAAAGAAATTACGAAAGAAAAAAGGAAACCATTTTAAAGCACGAATATCCATCTGGTTATATTTTAAAGGAATATGTGAACGGACTTATTATTCACAATAATACTTTTATGCTGTCCAGAATGGATATGCTAAATCATGGCATGTATCAAGAGGATCTCACGAATCTTGAGGATTATGAACTTTTCGTTCGGTTAACACATAAATTATATTTCTGTTATTGTGGTGCTTTGTGCGCCGTTTTAAGAGACAGGGGGCAGAGAGCTCGTCACAATTTTGAAGAAATTATTGCTCAGGGAACGAAAGAATTGGATTACATTTTTGCCGATCCAAACCTTGCTCGTGTGCTCGCAAAGGAAAAGGCAAGACTATATGCAGAGACATATTTGAGACTGGCCAAAGCATGCCTCAGACTCAACCGTCCGCGTGAATTCAGACGATACTTCAAAATGGCCAGAGAACTCCAACATAGCCAGCGAAGGAATTTTAAATTCGGGAGAAGATGGCTTCTTTCTTGGTTGAAAAGCTTATAGGGGCAATAAGCAATACAATCAGTAACAAACTATTACTATCTGTTCTCTGCAATGTGAATGAAAGCAGTCGTACAGTATTAAGGTTTGTGTGCCAGAGCAAAAATCATATTCCCTCCCTACAAGAAGGTGCGCCGAGATTTTATAATGTGCTGGATGAGGTGGTTAAAAAGGGTGCTTGACGATCCGTCGCACAAGAGGGGGGTGCGGGGATGGCGATGGGTCATAGCTCAGGGCGCCAGCCAGTGGCTACCCCCGGCGCTGTTAGATGATCCAGGGGCATTTCTGCTCAGGAATTCCCCTCAAAGACCTTTAAAAGAATCCCCTGTCCGAACGGCTTTCATTATCCTGGGTCCCAAGGGAGACCTCTTCCTGAAGCACTATAAGATACGGGACTTCACAGAGAGATGGAAATACCTTGTGGTCCCTTCCAAGGCACGAAAAGAATGGCAGATGGCGCAGCAAGCACTGGCCAAGGGAATCCTGACCCCCGTGCCTTTGGCCATGGCGGAGAGGCGCAAAAGGCGGCTTTTACAGGATGCCTTGCTCATCACCCAGGCCATCGTACCGTCGGCACCCCTCATCGAATTGATCCCTGCGGGGGGACATAAAGAGCTTTTTTTTCAAGCAGCCGCCCTGCTCAGCGAGGCACACGAGGCCGGCCTCTTTCACCAGGACCTGCATACCGGCAACATCCTGGTGGGGATGGCGGATAAAAAGTTATATCTCATTGACCTCCACCGCTCCAGATTCCTAGGGAGTGTCTCCCGGCGCCGGCGCATATGGAACCTGGCGCAGTTCTTCTATTCTCTTCAGGCATGGCTATCTCCTGACGACAAGATGGCCTTTTTGCAACAATACGATGAGGAGCAGGATATATTAAAAGGAAGGCTTGAGCAGGGGTTAAAGGAGATCGAGAGGCAGGAGCAGAGGATCCATCGCCGTCATATGCGAAGCAGGACCAAGCGGTGTCTCAAGCAAAGCGGAGGGTTTTCTTTAGCCAAGGAGGACGGCTGGCAGATATGGGGCAGGCGGGGATGGAAGCCCCAGGGATTGCTGAAGATAGTGACAAGGCACCGTGCAATCGTGGACAAGGGTAAGGAGGGGCTGATCAAGTCCGATTGCCGCACAGCCATCACCCTTTTTAACTATAAGGAAACCAGGTTGTGCGTGAAGGAGTATCGTTATCCAGGGCCGTGGCAGTCATGGAAAGAGCTCTTCAGGAGGTCGAAGGGTCGTAAAGGATGGCTGATGGGCAATGGCTTGGTGGTGCGGGGTATAGGCGGGATCATCCCGCAGGCCCTTTTGGAGCGAAGGGAAAGGGGACTGCTCAAAGAGGCCTTTCTCATCATGGAGACGCCCCCTGGTTATGTAGAGCTTGACCGCTATTGGGTGATGGCCTTCGCAGCTCAAAGGGAAGATACCCGAAGAGAGGCCTTCCTCGATGCCTTTGCCGGTTTTATGGCCCATCTTTTTCTTCAGGGCATCATCCACAGAGATCTCAAGACCTGCAACATCATGGTGCAAGAAGGGCAGGATACCTGGCATTTCGGCTTGGTTGACATGGATGATGTCCGCTTGGACAAAAAAATCGATCGGAGGAGGTTCCTCAAGGAGTTGGTTCAATTGCATACCTCTACCCCCCTCTTTATAGAGATGAGCGATCGTATGAGATTCCTGACTCGATATCTGCGGTTGATCGGCAGAGATGACATACGGGAGATCACGAGGGAGGTGATCAAGGGCAGCAGGGGGAGGCAATTGGTCTACGTCGCCCCTGACGGGGATGTAATCATGGATGTCGATTGGCAGGGATTATGCGGGCCGGATTTACAGCCCCCTCTACCCAAAGAGGATGTCTGAGGCCTTCTCTATCCTCTCGGTCCCTTTGATCTCATAGGGGAAAAGGGGGAGAAGGGTCAGGCAGAGGCGCTCGCCATATTCTTCGGTGAGCAAGCGGATATAGTGGGTCTGCATCTCCTTCCGGGCTTGGTGAAAGGCGCAGTCCGCCTGCTCGATGCAATGGTTGATGATCAGATAGTGCACAGGGAGCCCGTGGGCATCGAAATCCTGGATGATGCGCTCCGTCTGTTTGACCCCGAGGGCCTCGGGGATGGTGACGACGATGTATTCGGTGAGGCGGTCATCTCTGATGAAGGCGGCAATCTCGTTGGAGAGCGCCTGCCACCCTGTGATAATTTCCATGAGGGATTTCTTGCCCTTTTTCAACTTTACCGTTTCCTTGGCCCGTTCAAAATAACTATAAAGGTTCAGATAGAATCGCGTTGCCCCCTCCAGGTGTCGCAGGAAGATCTCAGGGAGGTGGAGCAGGCGCAGGGTGTGTCCGGCCGGGGCGGTGTCCCATACCACGAGGTCATACCTCCCCTCGCGGACCAATTCCATGATGAAATAGAGCATGTACTCCTCTTCTATCCCGGGTGCCCCCCCCACATAGTCCAGGACGAAGTCATACTCAAGGTCGGCAAAGGAGGAGACGACGTCGTAGATCTCGCGGCCGAAACGATCCTTCCACTTCGCCAGCACGATCTCAGAGGAGATCTCCAGGGCGCTCAGATTGGGGACTTGAGAGATAGGGGTTTCGCAGGGGCCGATGGGGATCTCAAAGATGTCCGAGAGGGATGGTGTGGGGTCGCTGGACAAGATAAGGGTTCTCTTTCCCGATGCAGCCAGGCGCAGGGCAATGGCTGCTGCACAGGTGGTTTTCCCCACCCCTCCCTTTCCCCCTACCAGTATCAGTTGTTTCGATCCCTTTTCCAAATCGGACAGAGACCCCTTGGTCGCGATCATTTCAGCTCCCCTGTTTCATCCTGCGACGTTATAAACCCTTGAGCCGCTGTTCCCTCCGCGCTTTTAACGCTTCTACGAGGCCATAGGTCAGCTTCCTATCTCCGTAGCCCTCACCGAGGTCCGCCGCGTCCTTGTTGAGGCCGTGAAAATCGCTCCCCGCTGAGATGACAAGCCCATATTTTTTGGCTATGTCTCGGTACAACCTTTTTTGCCCATCCGAATGCTCTGGGTAGTATACCTCTATCCCGTCTAATCCCTTCTCTTTTAGCTCGCGGATCAAGGCCTCGAAATCCACTGGCTCGGGTTGTTTGAGGGTGAAGGGATGGGCCAAGACCGTTATGCCCCCTGCCTTTCTGATGAAGTGCATGGCCTCTTCCGGGGAGAATCTAAACTTCTCCACATAGACAGGTCTTCCCTTACCCAGGTAGCGGTCGAAGGCATCCTGGATGTTCTGCGCGTAGCCCTTTCGGACCATCGTGTAGGCAAAGTGGGGGCGCCCTATCTGCCCATGCTCGGGGGCTGCTTTCACCTCCGAGAGCTCGAGGGGGATGCCGAGGGCGCGGAGCCTCTCAACCATCTTAAGATTGCGCTCCATCCGGGCCTGCTGGAGGACCCTGAGCTTATCCGCCAGCTCTGAGGAGGCGGGATCTATATAGTATCCCAGCAGGTGCATGGTACCTGTGGCAGCATCTGCACTCAACTCTACCCCGGGGATTACCTCCAACCCTACCTTGCTACCCTCTTGTATCCCCTCTGGCAGGCCCTCGATGGTGTCATGGTCGGTAATGGCGATGACCCGAAGCCCCTTTTTTTTGGCGTATCTGACTATCTCGGCAGGGCTCATGGTCCCATCGGAGGCGGTGGTGTGGAGGTGGAGGTCGAATATCTTTAGGGCTTCAGCCATGAAGAGAGAACCTCCTTAAGCCCCACAGAGAGGCCGGGAAAGGGGATTGGCGTAAAGGCAATAAAGAAGATGACAAAGGCGAGAACTCCGGCGGCCTTTCTGCGCCAATCCAGGGGGGTGATATCGTCGAGCGGAGGGGGATGTTTATAGCCGATAAAAAGCAGGATGATCACCAACAAGAGCCATCCCACGTTGTAGATGAGGGAGATGAGGGTGATTGCCACGAGGGTAAGACGGAAGATGATCTTGCTGTGTCTGCCGAAGAGGGCGTAGATGATGTGACCGCCGTCAAGCTGACCTGTCGGCAAGAGGTTGAGCGAGGTGATAAAAAGACCCACCCATCCGGCATAGCCGATGGGGTGCAAGACGACATCGGTAGACGGCGGGAGATCTCCCAGCACTAGCCGCTGCAGGAGCGAGAGCAGGGGGGAATTACCCAAAGACGTCGTTTGCTCTGGGAGCTTTGATACATCCACTACTTCCGAGAGGAGGAATCCTATCACCACTGCCGGAATGGCGAGCGCCAGACCGCACAAAGGCCCCGCAGACCCGATGTCGAAGAGGGCCTTGCGGTGCGGTATGGTGCCTTTAGTCCTGATGACGGCCCCCAAAGTGCCAAAGGGGGGGAGGGGAAAGGGGATGAAGTAGGGCAGGGAGGAAGGCACCCCATATTTGCGGCTCACCAGATAGTGCCCCATCTCATGGGCCACGAGGATGGAGAGGATGGCCAGGGAGTAAACGGGGCCACCGATGATAAAGGTAGAGAGAATGGTCAACAGAAAGAGGACCAGATGTGGCGCAAGAGATCTCATGGAAGCGGGATAGGTATCACTTCCTCTTGTGGCGATCCCTGGCAAGCTGCTTTTTATGTTTGTGTTTTCTCATCTTCTTTCGTCTCTTTTTTATGACGCTTCCCATAGTCAATCTCCTTTAGTAGTAGTTACCGATTCTATCCATTGCATATAGGCCGAGTCACCCCTGTCAAGCCTTACGGCCGTGATCTCCGGGACCTCATAGCTGTGGAGCTCTTTAACCCTGCTTCTGATCCTCTCGAAGAGATCCTCCCTGCTCTTGATGATGATGAGCGCTTCCCTTTCGTCCCAGATCTTTCCCTCCCAGCGGTAGATGGAGCGGATCCGGGGTATGATGTTGGCACAGGCGGCCAACCCTTCCTCCACGAGGGCCCTACTGAGAGCGGCGGCCTCCTGCTCAGAGGCAGCGGTAACAAAGATGATCACCAGTTCCCCTGCCACTTTTTTCCTCAATCAAGGCCCGCTGAAAAAAACTCAGCGTTCTTCGTAGCTCTCATCAGGGGAATGCTTGGATAACCCATATATTTCATGGTACCATGCACTATTCGTAAAGAGGAAGGATAAAAAGCTACAATAAGAGGAGGAGCTTGTCAAGGGGAACTCGTTTGTCACGGGGGAAGGGCACGATGGCTCATGAGTTGCCGGGAGCAAAAAGAGAATGCTGGAGAATTTAACCAAGTTCCAGGATAAGGTCTTGCAGTGTATGAAGTGCGGCTTCTGTATGTACTTCTGCCCTGTCTATCGGGAGATACGAACCGAGTCTCTCGTGGCGCGGGGGAGAAACGTGCTTGCTATGGAGCTTTTGGAGGGTGCCACCTTTAATTGGAAGCACTTGGAAGAACGCTACAGTAAGTGCCTCACGTGTAACCGGTGCGCCCAATTCTGTCCTGCCAAGGTAGAGGTGGCCACGATCACCGTGGCAGCCAGGGGAGATATCGTCGCCAACAAGGGGCTCCCCTTTATCGAAAAGACGGTCTTTGCCCATGTGCTGAAGAAAAGGAGGCTCTTTGGCACGGCACTGAAGATTGCCTCCAGGCTGCAGAGGTGCCTTCCCAGAACCGAAGGTACGATCCGCCACCTCCCGCTCTTCCTGTCCGCACTGGGCAAAGGCAGGCAGATCCCGGAGATCGCTCCGAGATTCCTGCGGGATGAGCTTTCCGAGGTCATTTCTCCTCCCACCGGGGTGAAAAGGCGCATGAGGGTCGCCTTTTTTGCCGGCTGCGCGACTGACTTCATATTTCCTGAGGTGGGAAGGATGACCATAGCCTTTCTCACCCGGCAGGGGGTTGAGGTGCTCTTTCCCAAGAGGCAGGGGTGCTGCGGCATGGCGGTATTCGGCAGCGGCGCATTCGCCCTTGCCCGGGAGATTGCCGATAGAAATGTAGCGATCTTTTCAGAACTGGAAGGAGTGGATTACATCATTACCTCCTGCGCCACGTGCGGCTCTGCCCTCAAGGAGGGATATGGGAGGTTCTTGGCCGATACGAAGGATAGGCAAGAGCGATATAAGAAGTTCGGCGCGCGGGTGAAGGACATCAGCGAATTTATCGTCGATATACTCAAGCCGCCTCCAGAGGCATTCAAGACAAGCCTGCCTCAGGGGACCAAGGTCACCTATCACGACCCCTGCCACCTCGTGAGATATCAGCGGATCTCTAGGCAGCCTCGGGAGATCATCCAGTCCATAGCGGGATTGGAACTGGTGGAGATGAGGGAGGCGGATCGGTGTTGCGGCATGGGCGGATCGTTCAGCGTCCGGTATTATGGCCTCTCCCAGCAGATAGCCGCGCACAAGATGGGCACCATCGCCGACACCGGTGCGGCGATCGTGGCGACGGCCTGCCCTGGTTGCATGATTCAGTTGCTCGACAATACCGGCCAGCGGAAGATGCCGCAGCGGGTGATGCATGTGATGGAGCTGTTGAGCGTAGATCAGGCGTAATGTTTTTATGCAGGGGTGTCTTCTTTAGTCTCCCCTAATCGTTCTTTATCCTTCAAGCCCTGGCGTAACTCGGCGATGACGGCCTCGGCCCTCTCTTTGAGCTCTTCAGGCACCATGATGGCCGCCCACCCCTTTTGGGGGATAAAGATTCCATCGTAGGCGGTATCGTGATAGGAACGGATGAGACAGGGAATCCCCTCCTGCTGTAAGGTCTGGCTGATGAGATCGGCCTCGAACTTATTTTCCGCCACCGTGACCTTTTTGAAGTCCTCTTTGCTCATGGTCTCGCCTTTTCCAAGATGATACCATTGGATCATACCTTTGGTCAACGCCACACCCTTCCCCTTGATTGTCTCTCTCAAGAGCGATACTATAGAGGATATGGTCAAGAGGAGAGAGATGACTGGGGCGCAGGGGCTTTCCCGCAGGGAGTTTGTCGCGACGTGCGGCAAGGGCCTTGCTGCCCTAGCCCTAGTCTCATGCCCCCTGGTGTCGTCCAAAGAGGCTTATCCTGCTGAAAAACCGGCGCTGGAGGGCCGCTGGGGGCTGGTGGAGACAAAGCTCTCTCCCTATTTTAAGCCCCTTGCAGGCAAAGAGGTCCAATGTCTCCTCTGTCCGAGAGGGTGTGCGGTATCCCCAGGGAAGAGGGGGTATTGTGAGGTGAGGGAAAACAGACAAGGCAAGCTCTACAGCCTTGTCTATGGAAACCCCTGTGCCGTCACAAAAGACGACCCTATCGAGAAGAAGCCCTTTTTCCACGTCCTGCCGGGGACCCGTTCCTTTTCCATCGCTACCGCTGGGTGCAACTTCGACTGCAAGTTCTGCCAGAACTGGGAGATCTCGCAGCAGGTGCCGGAGCGGACCTTCAATTTCAGGCTGCCACCGGCCCTGGCGGTGAAATTGGCCCGCGAGAATCAGTGCGCGAGCATCGCCTCGACCTACGTGGAACCGACGATCTTTTTCGAGTATATGTATGACATCGCGGTCTTGGCCAAGAGGAATGGGATCTTGAGCGTCTGCCACTCCAACGGCTATATCAATCCGCAACCCCTGAATGACCTCGCCGCGTATCTCGGGGCTGCCTGCATCGACCTCAAGGGCTTTACCGAGGCATTCTATCGGGAGATGAGCGAGGGCAGCCTCCAGCCGGTTCTCAATACCATCAAAGCATTGCGGGCAAAAGGGGTTCATGTGGAGCTCGTTAACCTCATGATCCCCACCAAGAACGACGCCATGCAGGTGGTGAAAAAGATGTGTCTCTGGATCAAGGATGAGGTCGGAGCGGATGTCCCTCTCCATTTTACCCGTTTTTATCCTCTCTATAAGTTGCGCAATCTCCCCCCCACGCCGGTGGAGACCCTGGAACAGGCGCGGTCGATGGCCTTGTCCGTCGGCCTTGAGTATGTCTATATCGGGAACGTACCCGGCCATTCAGGGGAGAATACCTACTGCCCCTCGTGCCAAAGGACCCTCATCGCCAGGAGGGGGTACTACATCCTCGCCAACCATATTGTCAAGGGGCGGTGTAGATACTGCGGTAAAGGGATCCCGGGGATATGGGAGGGGGCTTCTTAGCTCTTTCTTATCCATCTGGATTGCTGACTTTTTAGAAGTAGAACCCCCTCTATAAAAACAGTTGCTTTTTCTCCTGCTATCATCTATTTTTTAAAAACTTATCCGGTAAGGAGGGTGATTATGCTCAAGTTCATGAGGACCCATGCCACCTCGTGGTTCATCAAAATTCTTCTGACATTGATCATCGTGGTTTTTGTCCTCTGGGGCATGGGGAGCATCAAGAGTAAAAAGGAAACGATTGTTGCCACGGTCGGGGGCGACTATATCACCCGCGTGGAGTTCGATCGGGCGTACCATAACATGGAAGAAAACTATAAGCGGATTTTCGGAGAGCAGCTTTCCCCTGATTTTCTCAAGGGGCTGAACATCAAGCAGCAGGTCCTCGATCAACTGATTGATGCCAGAGTTAAACAGCAAGAGGCGCAAAAAATAGGACTTGGGATGGGTGACGAAGAGTTGCGAGAGACCATCATGGGCAACCCCGCCTTCCAACGAGATGGAGAATTCGACAGCTATCTCTATGAACAGTTCTTACAGAACATTGGTTTGGATACAGCAACATTTCCGGTGCTGCTCAAGAGGGAATTGATGAACCAGCGCTTGGGGACGCTCGTCGGGGATACCGCCGTTATCCTCGCCGATGAGGAGGTGAAGGAGCTCTTTTTTTTGGAGAGCGCAAAGATCAACCTCAGCTTCGTGGTGCTCTCTCCCCAGGCCTTTGCCAAGCAGGTCACCGTCACGCAGGGCGATCTGGAGCGATACTATGCCGAACACAAGGAGGAATTTCGCACTCCTGCCCAGGTGAAAGTCCTCTATGTCCGGTTTTCCCCTGACGCATACCTTAAGGAGATAGAGGTTTCGCCTAAGGAAATCGAGGAGTATTATGCGATGAACAGGGAGCAGTACCAGAAGCCCGAGAGGGTGCGGATACGACATATCCTTATCAGGGTCAGTCCGGATGCCGGCCCTGAAGCAGTTGAGAAGGCGCGGCTGAAGGCGGGGAAGGTCCTCGCCGAAGCCCGCACGGGTGCAGATTTTGCTGCGTTGGCTCGCCAATACTCCGATGATGCATCCGCCGCCAAAGGGGGCGATTTGGGCTATGCGTCTCGAGGTGAGATGGAGCCCACCTTGGCGCGGGCGGTTTTTGCCCTCCGCAAGGGGGAGATAGGGCCTGTAGTAAGGACCAGCTATGGCTTTCACGTCGTCAAGGTGGAAGATAGACAAGAGGGCAAGAAGAGGGCCTTGGAAGAGGCAAAGAAGGAGATAATCACCCGCTTGCTGCAAGAAAAGGCCCAATATCGTGCCGCCATGCATGCTGCGGATGCGGCCTATCAAGCGAACAAGAAGGGCGGGTTGAAGCCCTATGCCGCTGAGGCGCGCCTGCAAGTGAGGGAGGCAGGTCCCTTCAAGGCCGGGGAGCTCCTGAAGGGTGGGGGGCTTACGGAGAAGCTTGCCTCAATCGCCTTCACCTTGGATGCGAACGAGGTCTCATCGGCCTTTCAGCAGGGGAAGGATTCGTTTGTACTGCAAGTCGTTGATAAGATCCCCCCGCAGATCCCTTCCCTGGAGCGGGTGAGAGGGCAGATAGAGGCGGCCTTCGTTTCCTCAGTGACCCGAGGGCTGGCGCAGGGCACGGCCCGGGATCTTCTCGCAGCCGGGAAAAAGGGTACGGGCTTTGAAGGTTTGTTGCGGC
>Ga0214474_1000286_pt1 | contig 26462 bp, 22 predicted proteins | sample RVTome_2_FD_187335 | JGI IMG/M metagenome (GOLD analysis project Ga0214474, IMG submission 187335) | Soil microbial communities from uranium-contaminated site in the Upper Colorado River Basin, Wyoming, United States - RVT95D214 HiSeq ... | reverse complement strand
GTCGAGCCTTCCCCACTCGACCTCTTCCAGAAACTGCTTGATTGCCCCCATCTTGACAGGCCCGCGCCAGATCACGGGCGCGTCTCTGTCGCCCACCAGGAACGCGATAGAGATAACCTTCAGCCCGGGCGGCACATTCATAGGCACGATGTGGCCGACATCGTTGATGCTCAGGGGCAGGTTGGGTACGCCGAGCAGCTTGGGCACGCTCGGCCCATGGATGTCCGCATCTAGCAGGCCGACCTTGCATCCCTTCCTAGCCAGGGCGACCGCGAGATTCACAGCTATCGTCGACTTCCCGACGCCTCCCTTGCCGCTCATAACGACGATCTTGTGCTTGACCGCGGCGAGGTTCTCCTTGATAGCAACTGGAACTGCCATGCCTCCTGCCTTCGAATCGTTCGAAGGAGGCCCCTCCTTGCTGCATGATTCAGCGTTCATTTCGTTGGCCCTCCTCGTACAATCTAGCAGGTGAAAACCCTGTCAGCATCCAGAGTCTGGACCGCGAAGTCCATAAGGTTGATGAATTGCGTTCCCTTGATGAAGGAGTCCTTCCTGATCCCTCTCGATTCAAGGCATGGTATGCACACCTGCAACGCTCCCCCACCTTCGACGAAAGCGGTCATGAGCTCCTTGATGGACGCCATGCCCTTCACTTGCGGCAGCTTGTCCGCGAAGCCCTTCTGAGCTAGTTTGACTCCGTTCCCTGTCAGGAAGATCTTTGTCTTGATGCCCAGGGCCGCAGACGCACCTGCGCACGCAAAGGCCATTGTCGCCTTCTCGACGTCCTCGTCCCCGTGCGTTCCTATCACTATGAATGACTTGTCCGAGTATCCCTTCGTTCTAGTCTTCTTAGCCATCCTTTCACCTCGGGAGTATGATACAATGGAGTGAGCTAAGCCAAAGACGGCGAACCCGTTAGCCAAGGTGACAGAGAACTAGGCGACATCGCCCATATGGCCTGCGATTATCTTCTTCTGGGCTCTTCTGATCATAACATCGAGGGTTGCTTTGGATATCTCCAGTCGCTTGGCTAGTTTTTCGAGATTAATCTTCCTAGGTATCTCGAAGTATCCGAGCTCAAAGGCCATCTGGAGTACCCTCTCCTGCGTCTTTGTCAGTTCGGATGTGGTGTTCGGTCTCGAGATCTTCTTGAGTTCAACCGAGCATCCCAGGGCCATTAGCTTATCCACGAGTTCCTTGAGAGCCTCTGCGTTTGGCGCAACGACGTTCCATTGCAGCAAACCGTCCCTCTTCGAAGTCGCGGAGTCCAGGAAGCAACCATGCTCTGCAAGCAGCTTGCAGACCACGCAATTCGAGGTCTGAGCTGTCCCGACAAATCTCCCCGGGCCTGCTGCTGCTAGCTTGATGTCGCATCTCGGCTCCAAGGTCCTGATCCTCTCCGAAAGTAGGGTCCCGGTCATGTCCTCTGGACTGTCTATCTGCAGAAGGCTCATGCCTCCGCTGCCATTCATTGGGACGCACTTGAGCACCTTCACGGAAAGATCGCACGATGTGCACAGATCGCCAATCCAGTTGCCGGGTATCTTCACGAGCATGGTGGCCGACCTCATCTTCCTTTCCCCCTTCTGCGGCGTCCGCAGGCACTTCCTGCGGTTGCAGCCTCACTTGTGTCAATGATCGAATTTGATTTCTCTGGAGATTCAATCCTTATCGCGAGGCCTTCTACGACGCTCTCGGCTATCTTCCGTCGAGCACTCGCCAGGATGCGGTTGAACGTGGGCTGGGAGACGTTCATCATGCCTGCAGCTTCTGCCTGGGAAAGGCCGAGCATGTCGGCTAGCCTGATTGCTTCAAGCTCATCCAAGCCAAGGTCTCTACTATCGAGGGAGTTCAAAGGAATACCCTGTGGCTTGAAGTATCGATAGCCAGGCTCACAACACACGCGCCTGCATCTTTTCGGTCGGGGCATCGTTATGAATTATAATTCATTATCTACTTGAATCTATCGCCCAATATCACGACGATTGAGAGCCTGTTGTGGGTTGAATGGAATTCGAGAAGAGATGGGGCTGAGCCTCGCCTCGGAAAAGACCATGGAGAAAGAAGAGCAAGGGGTTTGCGGGCGCCTTGGTGCAATTCCGCTTTGATTGAATCGAAAACATGAATGTCCAGCTCGAACGAGTTCAAGGCTCGCCTAGTCCATCTCGTCCTCCCATTGCCATCTACCAAGAACATTGATATAGCTTAGACAACCGTTTCACCTCGAACTGGGTCGGTCTGGGTGTGAGGAGGATGGAGAGCAGAACTGCGTCTGCGTGCGTACTTGCGGGAATCCTTCTTGCTGCTGCAATGTTCGGCTTCAGCACTGCCATGAGGGGCACAGAGAGGAGCGTATCGGTAGAACTGATGGGGAATGGCTCAACATGGGCGAATGTTCAGGTTGGGTGGCTAGAACCGCAGAATGATTGGAACCCACTGAATGTCGAGCTGTCCGCTGACCGCGTCTTCTGCTACCTCATGTACAGCACCTTGTTCACATATGACGAGGATCTCAACCAGTCTTTACCTTCACTTGCTCTTGATTACTACCAGGTAGTCGAAACTGACCTGTCCCTATCAACCTACGTGAACATCTCATCCAACGCGTTCTTCAGAAACAATGCTGACCCTTCCAGCACAAGTCATCCGCTGACTGCGGAGGACGTCAGATTCACGTTCCAGCTCATCATGGACCATCCAGGCGGTTCATGGGACGGCAACATCGCCACCATCAGCAGCGTCTCCGTGACGGACACATACCAGGCGCATATTGTGACCCCGAGCTACGACTCTACCCTGATCGAGAGACTGGCCTGGGTCCCAATAGTGCCGAAGTACATCTGGGAATTCGTCCAGACGAGTCAGCTCCTCACGAACAAGGCGCCCGGATGGTTGGTCGGCAGCGGCCCGTTCGTGTACAACAGCTCTTCTCTCGATGTCTACTACACGTTCGACAGGGCACCGAACTACCATGCCTCCACGGATTTCGGCGATGAGCGGACCGTGAAGATCGACAGCGTCACATTCTGGCAGTACATTGACGAGACGGCTCTCGCGACCTCTCTGAAGCAGGGGGACATCGACTGCGCCTGCATGGTCTCTGGCGTAGATGATTATCTGAATCTCTCTGTCGGTGCCACGGTCCCCATCACCGGATACCGAGTTGTCCAGCTGGGCGTCTACGATGCAGCTATCAACGCGATCCCGATGGACTTCCGGACCGCGAACTATGGGAAGGGAAACCCCATCCTGCTGGATCCGGTCGTTAGAAAGGCCATTCTCATGACGATGGACAAGGAAAGCGTCGTGAACGAGACAATGCAAGGACTCGGCGCGATCGCTGACTCAGTGCTCGCATCAGACTACTGGCACAAGAGCATAGAAGGACAGCTACCTTACGACGTCGTCGCTGCGCATTACCTACTGACATCAAACGGGTACAACGACACAAATGCGGACGGCACACTGGAATGCGGTCCAACCAGCCTCCCAGTCATGGAGGGATGGGTGTCAGAAGGGGCTGCGCTTTCATTGCGGCTCCAAGCGCCAGACTCAGATCCATTCTATGGGGCAATAGGGGCCGCTTGGGCCCAGATGGCAGAGGGTTCCGGGATCAAGTTGAACTTCGAGCTAGAAAGCGAAGCGATAATGATCAACAACGCCTGGTACAAGGCCGACTATGACCTCTGGGTCTGGGCATGGTCATGGGGACCCGAGCCGATCGCGAGTCTGAAGACTTGGACGACAGAGGAACTTGGAACCGGCGGGAACAACTGTCAGATGCCGATGGGCCCGTGGTGGTACGGCCCGAGCAACCAATCGCTTTCTCCGACCGGGACGCCGTACAGCGCCTTCGATGAGAACGTCTCGAAGGCCGTTGCAGCACAGGACCCCGTCGAGAAGAAGCACGTGATCGACACGCTGCAGCAATGGATCTACGATTCCTACACGGAAACGCCTCCGTCCTATCTTATCGATCTATTCGGAGTCACCGAGGAACGATATACTGGGTGGGGGAACTGGACGTTGCACCCCGGGCGTGCCATCCTCTCGGAGTTGCTCTGGACCTGGTTCGACCTCGTCCCCGTGCCCAATGAGGCTCCCGTGGCATCCTTCACTTTCCTTCCGCTGTCTGGGGACACAACAACCGTCTTTCAATTCAACGCTTCATCGTGCACGGACGCGGAGGACCCTGTGGACTCATTGTCTGTCAGGTGGGATTGGGAGAACGACAGCTTATGGGACACAAGCTTCACCACAGATAAGGTTGCCACTCACCAGTTCGCGGCCAGCGGAACTTACACGGTGGTCCTCGAGGTGACGGACTCCGATGGGGCGACTGACACCGCAAGGGCGGATGTGACCGTCGTCGAAATCCCGGAGTTCGGATCGCTTGTACTCCCGGTTACCGCCCTCCTCGGGATCATCGTCACGGCCATCGTTAGACGGCGGCATTGATCAACGGCCGCTGACCGGCCCATCCACAGTAAGACGTCGTTTCCTACATATCCTTGAAGTGGATACAGTCCCCTGGTGACATCATATGTCGGAGGAGAAACCGATGGGTGCAGTCCCAGATTTCGTGAAGACCGCAGGATTCGGCTGGAGAGTAGGGCTCTCGATCCTGATAGTGTTCGGCTGGCTGGCTTTCCTGATACTGTGGCTGTTCTTCTACGCCGATGACTACGGCGTATTCCAGAACATAGCGATCCTGCTGGTCTCGATAATCGTGGGGATAGGGCTCCTGTCCGCGTTCTGGGTGTCCTGGGGACTTCGGTACGCAGGACAGTTCAAGGATCAGGACTGCAAGATGGAGAAATCGACCCTCACCTGGGTGGCGAACACCATAGCCGGCCTGGGTTGGCTCGTGTTCCTGATCATTTGGCTATTCTTCTACGCCGACGACTACAGCGGATATCAGAACCTCGCCATATTCATGGCCTCTCTGCTCGTGCTCGGCGCAGTGTGCGGAAGCATTTGGATGGTCCGATGGTTCCGGCCCTGGAGAAAGCACTAGTGGAACTCCGAGGAGTGAGAGGCCAGAAATGAGAAGGCTTGCCTATGGGCGGGACTCACAGGCAGCCATATGTCTCCCTGTCTGGCATCATAGTCCCCGTTGAACTGTGGCATTCAAGCGACAACTAATTAGAACCGCCACAAGTTGTACACTACGCGATGACATCGTCCGGAGGGTATGATATCGGCAACGTTCCCCTGAGAGATATGCCCTCTGAAGCGAAGAGGATAGTTGACGCCGCTCGCTCCAATGATATTCAGCTGCGGTTGCTAGGCGGGCTCGCAGTGCGCATGCATTGCCTCAATCCCGAACTATGCGAACGCCCATACTCGGACATCGACCTCATGGGGTTGAGCTCTCAGAGCAAGAACATCGAAGAGCTCTTCAACGACTTGGGCTACGTCCCGGACGTACAGTTCAATATGCTTCACGGCGGTCAACGGCTCAAGTTCGAAGATCACCAGAACAATCGTCACGCGGAGGTCTTCCTTGACAAGTTCAGAATGGACCAGACTCTGGATTTTCGAGGACGGCTAGGAATCCACGAGTATACGATCTCTCTCACAGACCTCTTCATCACCAAGATTCAGGTCGTCAAAATGGACGAGAAGGATTTCCACGACCTCTTCTCACTCTTCAGAGACAACAAAATAGGTGTCGACGATAGAGAGGGTGTCATCAACGCCCGCTACGTTGCGCACCTATGCGCACATGATTGGGGACTGTATCACACCACCCTCCGGAACCTCGGCCGCCTTTCCGAATTCTACGACTACTTCAAACTCGACAAATCGGAACGCGAGTCGATGGACCGCAAGATCTGGATTCTGAGGCTGATGATCCTAGAAGAACCGAAGGGACCGGTGTGGAAGGCCAGGGACAGGCTCGGGGAGAGGCTGCCTTACCACGAAGAAATCGAGCGAGAGGACGCGTGACCGCTGAGCCGGTTGTGTCGGCTGAGCACCACAACCCGAAGTAGCCAGTCCCTCTCAGACTCAGTCCATCCCTTCTACTTCTTCCTCTTCTCCGCAAGTTGCCACAGCGCGTTCAGGAGGGCGAATGCCTCCTCCCGTGTGTTATAGTGGACGAAAGTCGCGCGGCACATCGTCTTTGTGTTGTACAGCGCAGGCACGCGCGAGTAGTAGTCCTCTGCACCGACCGCTATGCTGTGCTTGTCCCACAGCAGCTTGGAGAGCAAGTGATCATCGTAGCCTGCCAGCTTGAACGAGAAGGTCGGATCTCTGCCCAGTTTGGAAGCGCTGTCCTTAGGACCGTAGATGGTCAGACCCGGGATGTGCCTCAGGCCCAGTATCTTCCCATAACCGTCGAGCACTATCCTGGTCAGCTCCCTCTCGTAGTCCTCGATCTTCTCCATGGTCTCCCTTAGCTTGGCTGCCCTCTGCGGACCTGGCTTCGGAGGAGTCTTCGAGTTGGGGTTCGCAAGCCACACGAGGTAGTCGATTGCACCCCCGATGGCTGCAAACATCGCTTGGTCGCGGGTGCCCAATTCCCACTTCTCTGGCCCGTGCTTCGGGGAAGGATCGACCTTGTAGGGGTGCAGCTTCTCGACGAGCTCAGGGTTGAGGTACATGTAACTTCCATGGCGAGAGAAGAGCTTGTAGCCGGAGAAGACAAGCGCGTCACATCCGATCTTCCTGACGTCAGTCGGTCCGTGCGCGACGTGATGGACAGCGTCGATGACGAAGAGCGCATTGACCTCCTTCGCCATCTTCCCTATCTCCTTCAGGTCTGACCTGGTTCCGAGGACGTTCGATGCGGCTGTGACAGAGACGACTTTCGTGTTCTTGTCGATCTGTTTCTTGAGATCCTCGTGGTCGAGAACCCCGGAATCCAAATCGAATTTCGCGAGCCTGAGCTGGCTAATGAGGCCCATACCGCCGAGCTCGGCCCACGGGTTGATGTTCGCGTAGTGCTCGTACCCGGTGATCACGACATTGCTGTCCCCTTTGAGATTACGGCTGAGCGCGTAGCTCAGCGCGAACAGCAGGCTCGTGCATGACTCGCCCGATATGATCGTATCCGGGCCTTCAGCCCTCAGAAAGTCTGCGACCGCGCGCCTCCCATCGAGGATCGTTTCGCCGGCGCCGACGGACTCCGGGAACAAGTTGCCTACGTTCGCGCTCCAATCGATCCGTGCTTCGGCTTCTGCCTCCGCACTCCGCCTTGTGACCAATGTGCCCGCGCCGTTATCGAGGAAGGTTCTGTTACGTCCTGACGGGTCCTTCTCGACCGCGGGGAACTCCCTGCGAATTCTCCTTAGAAGTTTGGAGTCGATTGCCATGGGGAGGGTGTATGCTTACGGAGTTGATAAGAATTGAGATTCAGACAGTGGGTATTTGGACCGACACGGCATCCTACCGGCCCGCGACCGGCCCCGGGACCGGCCCACCAAGACTCACAGTATCCGTTTCATCCTGAACGCGATCCAGAGCCCGAACACAGACACCGCAGCTATCACAACGACAATCCAGAATGCCGTCGGATCCTCGTCACTAAACGGCAGCATCAAGTTCATGCTGAAAAGAGCCGTGATCATAATCGGTATGAACAGGATCAGAGATATCGTCGTAAGCGTCTTCATGACGGTGGAGAGGCTGTTGGCCAATGCCGACTCGTATGCGTCGAGCACGTTGGACATTATCTCTCTGTAGGTCGTGGTCATCTCGTACAGCTGGGCGACATCGTTCTCTATGTCCTCGAAAAGATCGATCTTGTCCTTCGTGAGCTTGAGATGTTTGGCACGTGCTATCATTGAGAATGCGTTCAGGTTCGAGAGGAGCGCAGTATTCAGCAATATCAGCTCATTGCTGAGGGCGAAGGCATGGGGAGCTATCTCTTCCCTCTCCGAGGTTAGGATCTTCTCCTGGTATGATGCGATGGTCCGCTCCATCGGCCGGACCCTTCGTTCGATGTCCTTGTTCACGCGCCTGACGAGCTGGAGGAAGATATCCTCCTTGCTCTCCATCTTCGGCTTCCGCTTCAAATCAGAGGTCAGCTCGTGATAAGTGAAGGAGGAGCCTATCCTGACTGTGATCGCCTTGTTCTTGGTTATGAATATGCCAATCGGCATGGTTTGTACGCGGCCCCGATGCTCCCCCTCTCTCTCGTCTGTAAGGAGGGTTCTGAGGACCAGCAGATCATATGTCTCCTCGAGCTCAACTCGAGACCGCTCGTTCGGGTCGAGACAGTCCGCAACGTCCTGAAGATCGAGCTCGAACTCCTTGTGAAGGAGCTCCACCTCTTCTGGAGTGGGGGCGATGGCATCGATCCACAAGGCGTCCTTGAGCTTCGCCTGATCCGAGGGCACAAGCTCCCCTCCTTTTGCACAGTATATCTTCATCAAGGCAGTCGCCTCCAGGGTTGGACTCCCGAAGCCCGTAGGGGAGATATACCTTTTTGCGGGGAGCGAACGGTTTCGGCAGGAGCATATGCTGGCTATTTAACGGAAGGGGACGCCCCACTTGTCCAGGAAGAAGTTCTCGCCTACAGGCTTCCTCTCAGGCCTGTTGGGCTCAAGGGCCTTCTGCTTATCCGACATCAGTGATTCGTCCCCGCTGTAGTATGCGACTATGACGAGGGTTATCACAACGTACTCCTCGGGAATGCCCAGCGCAGGCTTTATCTTGAGAGGGTCGAACCCGGCTATCGGGTGTGCTATCAGCCCCAACTCAGTTGCACGGAGCTCGAGTTGTCCTATGGCCAGACCCGTCGAGAACAGGTAGTAGTCTCGGCGGTCGCTCGATTGGCAGTCATCAGGGGGCTTGGCCGAGACGACCAAGATCACGGGTGCGCGTGTAGCCCAGACATTGCCTCTGGAGAGTCCATCCTTGACCAGTTTCAGCGATTCGGGCCCCTTGGCGATTACAATCCTCCACGGCTGGTTGTTGTTGCATGATGCAGAGAGCCTTGCCGCCTCAACTAGGGCTTCTATCTTCTCCTCTTCCACGGGCTTGTCGGAAATCGCGCGCTTCGCTCTCCTCTCCCTTATGGCATCAACCACATCCATCGAGGCACCTCTAGGTTCGCATGCACTACTGCAGATTTAGACTTGACACCGATTCGGGTCGGCTAGGCCTTGGTTGAGCGCCACTTTATCGCGTAGCCTGTGCTCTCTCGCAGATCGTCAACAGCCAGTAGAAGTCTGTCGATCGATTCACGAGTGCCGCAGAATGCGACGTCCACACCTCTTGCCAACGCACTCATCGCGGACTCGACAGGTGCGTGAATCGTGAAAAGTTCTCCACTCGCCTTCATGAGTAGGGCCGCCCCCGTGGCGTCGCCTGCGACAAGCAATCCTGGCGAGGACTGATCCAACTTCTCACGCATACGGTTCACATCCGCGGTCTTCGAACCGCCGTCCGCTTCCGCTGGTGCCTCAATGATGAGCAGTCTTCCGAGATCCATATCCACGATACCCTCAAGCTGGCCAACAAGAACGTCATCCCCTTCGTCAGCGGACTCCAGGGCAACGCCCGTCGAAGATGACTGTCGACCAGGGTAGGACATCAACATCCCGTCCTCCATCAAGAGTCCGACCTTCTGTCCCTTGACGATCTTCTTCCCAGCGATGGCGACACATGTGTCAATCACTGCTATGCGTTTCAGAACCCCGTCGATCTCCTTCTTGAGGCCAACGAAATGCTCCTGTGCGATCTGCATGCCCTTTCTAGTGGCCCGGACGGTTCCTGCCTTCTCCCTGAGGAGGCCCTCCTTCTTCATCGCGGCAATGTACTGGCTTACGGCCTGCACGGTTATCCCGAGGTTGCCCGCTATCTCTCTCAGTTTAATCGATGGAGCCCTCACAAGTTCGATGAGTATGAGCAGCTCCGTGTTCCTCTTGAGGTCTCGAAGCGGATGATCAGGCACTTGCGGCTCCTCCAAGTCGGGATATCTCTGTCAGGACCTGTGCGAGGCTCCTGACCTCCATCGCCCCCGAAGATGTCAGCGCGCTGATGAATGATTCGGCCCTTCCACCAACAAAATCGTACGCAACCTCCCTGTCCGCGCGGAAAACATACACTCTCTTGCCCCTCTCCACGGCATACCTCGCCGCCTCGAGGTTCTTCAGGTTACCGGGACCTACTGGGAATGGGAGCACGATGACCACTTGGGAGTCGTCTATCATCCTCAGGTTCTCTCCGTGGGATTCCGGACCGATCTGAGAGAAGGGTGCCTCCGCAACGACTGGCACCCGGAGATCGGTGGCGTTCTCATAGTCCGAATCGAGCACATTCAGAACGCCTGTCGAGACCGAGTAGCCGTTCTCAACGAGGGCCCTCATGAGAGGCCCTCCCGTCCCTCCTCCGCATAGAACATGCACCCTGGCTCCATGGCGTTTGGGAGGAGCTCTAGCAGACCTTGGCATTACGTAGACCGAATGAGTGAACGGATCCTTTCTCACGGACACGTCGAGACCGTAGATGCTCTGGATGTTCTCCTGAGTCAACACCTCCTCAGGAGTGCCAATCGCTTCGAGACGTCCTTCGTTCAGAAGAGCTATTCTGTCGCAGTACCTCGCCGCCATGTTGATGTCGTGGAGAACGGTAACCGTGGTTATCCGCTCTTCCTTGTTGAGCCCTCTGATGAGATCCATCATCTCGAACTGTCCACTGATGTCGAGGTATACGGTCGGTTCGTCGAGGAGCAACACCTTAGGCTGTTGTGCGAGCGCGCGCGCTATGATGACCCGCTGCCTCTCACCACCGCTAAGCTCACTGAAGTGCCTCTCAGCAAACTGAAGCGTGTTCGTCCTTTTCATCGAGGTCCTAACAATCTCCATGTCTTTCCGCGTCTCTCCCTCGAGCCTGCTACCGATGTGCGGGATCCTCCCCATCATTACGATATCATAGGCAGTGAACGGGAAGTCTGTGGAGGATATCTGAGGGACCTCTGCGAACACCTTCGCGAGCGATCTTGGTGTGTAGCTGACCATCGGTTTCCCGTCGACCAGTATCTTGCCGTCCCAGCCCGGAAGGAAGTTCGTGATGCACCTCAGGAGAGTCGTCTTGCCAGAACCGTTCGGTCCCATCAGCCCCAGGAACTCCCCGTCTGCGACATCCATTGAGACTCCCTTCAGCACTAGCTTCTCGGCGAAAGAGAAGCTGAGGTCCTTCAACTCGAGGCGCATCAACTCTCACGCCCCATGCTGTGTCTCCTCAACAAGTAAAGGAAGAAAGGCCCCCCGCACAACGCCGTGATGATGCCGACCGGGAGTTCGTCCGGGGTTACGATCGTACGCGCGAGAGTATCCGCCCAAATCAGGAATATCGCCCCTGACAAAGTCGCGGCGGGCACCAGCAGCCTGTGGTTCGCGCCCATGACCAGCCTCGTCATGTGCGGGGTTATCAGGCCGACGAAGCCTATGACGCCAGTGAATGCGACTGCAGCAGCTGCCATCAGGGCAGATACGCCGAGCATCAACTTCTTCAATGGTTCAGGGTTCGCTCCCAGATTGTGCGCGGTCTCCTCACCCAAGAGCAACGCGTCCAAATCTCTGCCGTAGAGGTAGACGACGGCCGCACCTATTGCCACGACCACAAGCAAGATCTCGACATAGCTCCACCTTGCGAGGGCGAGGCTCCCCAACAGCCAGAATATCAGCTGGTGAAACTGCTGTCTGGCGAGGTATATGGAAAAGGAAACCAGGGCCCCGAGGAAAGCTGCGACCGCTACTCCCGAAAGCAGGAGCGTGTCGACGTACACCCTGCCTTTCACAGACCCTAATACATACACTGTGAAGGCGGCAAGGATGGCAGTTATGAAAGCGAAAAGAGGGGGCATCCCCAGTCCGATCCCCGCGATCGAGGTTAGCCCGAGAAAACCAGCAATTGCGGCCCCGAGGGCCGCGCCCGATGACACCCCGATCACGAACGGGTCGGCCATCGAGTTCCTGAAGATCGCCTGCATTGCCGTTCCAGAGCACGCGAGTGCAGCACCGACCAGACCTGCCAGAAGTACCCTAGGTATCCGAACGTTCCAGAAGACCCAGTGGTATGTTGAATCAGAGAATATCGAATCGATGGCCTCCGAGAATGTAATCCTCTCTGGCTCACCAGGACCTATGGGACCGAGGGTGCCGACCAGGATAGCTACGAAAGCTGAAAGGAACAGCAGGAGCGCCAAACCGCCCAGTATCAGCATGCGTCGCTGCCTGAGTCTGAGGACTCCTGGCTCCTCTTCCGAGCTACTATTGGGGGTTCCCAGCCGAATCACCCGTCGGTCTGCTCAACTGAATAGTTCTGGGTGGACCATCTCTGCCAGCTGCTCAAGCCCATCAACGATCCGAGGGCCGTACCTGCTCAGGAGGTTGTCGTCCATAGAGTAGATCTTGTCATCGACGACCGCGCTCATCCCGCTCCAACCTTGTCTGCCTGCAATCTCAGTCTCGGTCGTGGTCGTCATCGGCCCCACCGTGTACACGATGATATCGGGGTCTTGTGCGATCACGAATTCAGCAGTCAGCTCGGGGTACTCGCTGCTCGCGTTGGCGGCGACGTTCGTTCCACCAGCCAATCGGATCAGGTCATCACCGAAAGATCCTGGTCCATAGGTCCAGAGAGGGTAGTACTCGATGTACACCCTTGGCTTCGACACGCCCGTGGCGAGCGTCTTGTTGGTGAGCGCGTTGACCCTGTTTTGCAGCTGAGTGACGAGCTGATCCGCTTCCGTCGTGTGGCCCGTCAGTCCGCCCGCCAGCCTAATATCCTTGTAGACGTCCTCCATCGTTCTGGTTGCGAAAATGAAGTACGGAATCCCTTGCTCGATTGCGAGTTTGTCGAGCTTCGCGCGAGGAACAAGGTCGCTGCATACGATAAGGTCCGGATTCAAGCTGATGATGATCTCCTCGTTGAGTGTGAACGAGCCGACCTTCGTCAGGTTATTCGCCTCAGCTGGATAGTCGCTGTAGTCGTCCACGCCCACGACTTGAGATCCAGCTCCGATAGCGAACAGGATCTCCGTCGGCGTCGGGGACACTGACACGATCCTCTCCGCCACACCTGACAGCTTCACCGTTCTGCCATAGTCATCCACTATGCTCATGGTCTCCGGCTGTTTCGCGACACCGATTAGATATCCCGAAGTGAAACCCACGGTCGCCGCCACTACAACGCCTATGACAGCCAACATCTTCACGTCAAACGCGCCCGCTTTCCTGCTCTCCATCTGATCAGCTCCTCTTCAGAACAGTCGCCTCGCGCGCGAGAGCGTGACGGCGTTTCGTTCTAAAGTAAACTTGAAATAATGAAAGTGTATTTGAATGTTGCTATCAAATGACCCGCTTTGCACCCCGGAAACTCGAAAGTAGCGGGTGTGTGCAGACGAGAACAAGAAGATGAGAAAGGGGTTTGAGAGTATCCGAGAAGGGTGATTACGTTTTCGTACCCTCTTGGAAGCTGGCCTCAAGTATGTCCATTGCTTGCTCAAGGACATCGTCAGGCATGACGATTGACGGATGCATCCTGATGACGTTGTCGAGAGTGCCACAGGTCAGCAAGATCATTCCCTTCTTGAGCGCTGCGGCCTTGATCGCCTTGGCCTCCTTCGCAGCAGGCGCCTTGGTCTTCGCGTCGTTGACCAGTTCCACGGCCATCATCGCACCCATGCCTCTGATGTCGCCGATTATCGGGTGCTTCTGCTGCAACTCCTTCAGCCGCTTCGTCATGTACGCGTTGATCTTCGGCACATTCTTCATGTCCTTTTCGATCAAGGATATCTGAGCTAGCGAAGCTGCACAAGCGACAGGGTTGCCTCCGAAAGTGCCTCCGAGCCCGCCGACCTGGACGGAATCCATGATCTCTGGCCTGCCTGTGCAAGCCGACAACGGGAATCCTCCGCCTATGCCCTTGCCAGACACGAGGATGTCTGGCTCCACGCCTGACCAGTGCTGGACGCACCACATCTTTCCCGTCCTGCCTGCGCCCGTCTGTATCTCGTCATCGACGTACATCACGCCGTGCTTCTTGCAGATCTTTGTGATCTTGGCGTAGAACTCCTTCGGCGGGACGATGAACCCGCCCTCGCCTGCTATCGGTTCACCAATGATGCATGCGACCTTGCCCTGGAACTGGGGCGCAGACCAGATCTCGTCGATCTTGTCGGCACAAGCGACTCCACAGGATGGATACTCCATCTTGAACGGGCATCTGTAGCAGTAAGCGAACTCCACTTTGTAGCTCTCAGGCAGTGGACCAAAACCCGCCTTGTATGGCATCTCTTTCGAGGTCAATGCCATGGCTAGGAAGGTCCTTCCGTGGAATGCGTGTACGAACGAGAACGCAGCCGGCCTCTTCGTATAGTGCCTTGATATCTTGACCGAGTTCTCGACCGCCTCAGCGCCGGAGTTGAACAAGCCCGACTTCGAGAGGCCTGGATGCGGGGCGAGGTTCGCGAGCTTCTCCGCCACTCTGACATATCCCTCGTAAGGGGTGACCATGAAGCACGTGTGAACGAACTTCTCCGCCTGCTTCTTGATCGCCGAAACGACTTCCTTCGAGGAGTGCCCGACGTTCATCACGCCGATGCCGCTTCCCATGTCGATGAAGATGTTCCCATCGATGTCGGTGAACAGCGGTCCCTCGGCCTTCTCTATGTAGACCGGGGCGCCGACACCTATTGCTTTCGATATGTACTTCTCCTTCAGCTTGCTGAGCTCCTGGGACTTGGGCCCCGGGACCTCCGCCGTCTTTATTGAAGCCTTTTTCGCTGCCATGTTGATACCTCGAACTTCGTGCAATTAAAGACGCTTTCGTTCGCTGATAGTTGAAATCCTAGATAGTCTTTTGGAAATAACTTCAAGTGCGGCCTGGTCGAAAATGATGACAATGTCCCATACTGGCAGGACCTCGGTTGAACTTGATCAGGTATAGCCCTGGACCTCAGACGGCGCGCTCTTCCTCTGCGCATCTTTGTGCAATACCTTGAGCTGCGCCTCCAGCCTCTCGGCCTCCTTGCAGAGCGGCTCGACGTTGAGGTTCATGTGCAGTACCATCTGGTCGATCGCGGCGAGTATCAGAGCAGCGGCGCGAGCGTCCGCGGTCTCCGGCCTCGCCTCCGCCAGCAGTGTTATGACGTCCAGGTTGCGTCTCCTACCCTCGTTTAGAAGCACACCCGCCGTCCCTGAGATGACGCCTTCGACGAATGGCTCCGCATCGGCCTTCATCAGCATCTCCTGGGCGCGCTCAGTGCTGCCGATGCCGTAGACGGCTATCTCTCCAGTCTCCTCGAGCGGCTCCCCCTCTTCCCTTTCGACTATCAGGCCGCCCGCCGATATGATCAGCCTGCACTTCTGGATCTGAGCGTAATCCGCGATGGCGGTGCCGATATCCCTGAGGAGGTTGGCGGATGGCTGAAGTTCCGTTGAAAAGACCACTATCTGCTGCTCGCCTGGCTTCATCTCCGGCCTTGCATACACCCTGGCGGGCCCCAAAGGCTCGCCGTTCCTTATGAGAGACAGAGTTGGGAATGAATCCGAATCCATGACGGCTATGTATTCCATCTTCAGCAGCGCGATCAGGTAATTGGCAACAATGGAGCTCACCAGACCCACGCTCGGGAATCCATCGATGATGACCGCACCCCTGAGATCGGTCTTCTTCAGCTCTACAATCTCAACATTCGCCACGACGACTGCATGAGGGTCGTACAATATAGAACTTCACGGGCACATGTGCGGTAAGTGTAAAACATGGGTGTCAGCGGCACAGCTTGGATTCTGGCAACCTTTAATAGAACCGTGCTTTATGTACACCGAGGCCAGATGGGCCGGTGGCTTAGCCAGGATATAGCACTGGCCTTCTAAGCCAGTGGTCTCGGGTTCGAAAGGTGCGAAATGCGCCCGAAATTCCCGACCGGCCCGCTTGGCCCGCCCAAAGGAATATAAAAAGGAACGGTGTACGCCCAACCTGCGGAAGGGAGTCTGACGCATGAAACGGAGCTCAAGAGCCTGGAAGAAAAGAGGCAAGCAGCGCTGGAAATGGCGCAAGAAGAAGATGAGAAGGCGAAAGAGAGCCCAGAAGATGCGTAAGAAGTAGGTTCCCTGATGCAAACCACCTGGGGGTATGGGGTAGTCTGGTATCCTTACGGGCTCCAGTTATGGGAATGATTTCCGTTGGGTTTGCTGACCAGTGATGACTAACTGGAGCGATGACCCATGTTCGAAACGGGCGGAGTCGCTCTCCGCCTGGTGGAAACCCGTCGATGAGGGTTCAAATCCCTCTGCCCCCACTTTTATGCATAGCCAGCAAAGTCGCGTCTTTGCGAAATCAGGCCTGATCTTGTCGAATGTCCTTCCTGCGGCGAGTCTATAACGAATCCGTGGCTGAAATGCGGGAAGCTGGTTGAGAAGGACTTCGTGGCGTGCCCCTACTGAGAAACGACTCTAAAGGGAACCTAGGCCACTGATCAAGCACGACCGAATCTTATCAACTGCAGTCTCAGTCATCGGAGCAACCTGGCGGGTACTCTCTGTCTGTCTAGAATGTCAGAGATGTCCTCTCGCTCTCTGACCAGGAAATCTTCTCCGCCCTTCACTAACACCTCGGCAGCTCTCGGCCTCGAGTTGTAGTTGGAGCTCATGGAGGCACCGTATGCTCCTGCGTTGAGCACTGCCAAGACATCTCCCTCTCGGACCACGGGAAGGAGTCGATCCCTCGCAAGAAAGTCAGAGCTCTCGCATATCTGGCCGACCACGTCGACCTTCTCCCTTCTCCTCGCATCGAGCCTGTTGGCCACGAGGATCTCATGGTAGGCGTCGTATAGCGCGGGCCGAAGCAGAATATTCATCCCAATGTCAGTTCCGATAAACGTCTTGTCAGCACGTTTGACGGAATGTACCCTCCCAAGAAGCACTGTTGAATCGCAGACGATATATCTCCCGGGCTCCGCAATCAGGACGGGAAGACAGCTCTGGCTCTCGAACCTTCTCTTGAACCTCGAACATATTTCCCGCGCCAATCGTTCGACGTCGAGAACCCTCTCGTCCGACCTGTACGGCACTCCAAAGCCGCCTCCGATGTCGACGAATTCGAATTCGATTCCGACCTTTCGCGAGATTGCCGATGCAATCTCGAAGAGCTTATCGTTCACCGCAGCGAAGTACGCGGGGTCTAGCACGGACGACCCCGCCATCATATGGATGCCGAACCTCTCGACGCCCATCCGCTTCGCATCTTCGTAGGCCTTGAGGGCCACGCGCTCGGACATCCCAAACTTAGCACCCGGACCAGCGGTCATGACCTTCTCGTGGCCACCCCTTCCGAATCCTGGATTAATCCTGAAGCTAAGGATATCAGGGAGCCCGATCTTGGCGAGCCTGCCGAGGATGGAGATGTCGTCCAGGTTGATGGTCGCACCCATGTTGATGGCGTACTTCAGCTCTTCGTCGCTATTGTAGCTCCCTGTGTATAGGATGGCGTCGCTTGAGAACCTGGCCATCGAGGCGAGCTGTAGCTCAGGAACGCATGAGCAGTCGGCGCCGCAGCCTTCCTGCCTAATCACATTGAGCAGAGCAATGTTGGAGTTCGCCTTGAGGGCATATGACAACTTGAAGGAGTCTAGATGCTTCAGAAACGCACCTCTGAACCGCCTACAGTTGTCCCTGATCCTGTTCTCATCGGTGACGTACAAGGGCGTGCCGTACTTGTCGGCCAACTCAATCACACCACAGCCACCAATCCAAAGAACACCGTTCCGGTTCCTTAGTGGGGATTCCATCTTCCGCATCTCAATCGACCATGGAAGTCTGTTTCAATAGAATAGCCCTTGTGTATGTGAGCCTCCCCTGTGATTTCTGAAGGGGCCGAGAATAGCAATGATTATCTTTGGTCCGGAGAATTCTAATTAGATACAATTGACTAGCGGAGCGCCCTGTGTTGATGACTCGTTGGACGAGTACGACCTTGTCAAGAACCGTAAGGACCGCAGGAAATGGATTGTTCTAGTCATTGCTGGCCTTTCAACAATAGTAGCCTGCGCTGCATTGTCTGTCGCCGCCAATGCAGGTTCTGCAACAGACGTGCCCAACCATGATATCGTGTTCTCGCTTCCCATCATGGGAGGCTCAGCACTCCTGGCCGTTGGCATAATAATGATAGTCCTGGGGTTGCCGAGTGCGAAAGCTGCGAAGTCTCGCAGGAAGATGGCGACTCTTTCAGTCGCTGTGATCCTCGCAACACTCGTCATCTGCGGATACATCTTGAACCCCCTGATATCGCCCGTCGCCATCCTGCGCGACTCGGATTTGGACGGTGTCACGGACAACAGCGATTTCTACCCCAAGAATCACTCCAGGATCGACCACCCGTGGGTGTCATTTTGGCTGCATACTTCAGTGAGTCACACAAATGACGAGTGGAACGTGCTTGTCGGGGAAGGGGGATATTCGTGCTGGCTTGACGCGACTGCGATTCAGGTGTGGCTTCCGGATAATTCGACAGCACTGGAACGTACGCTCCTGACACAAATGAGCGAAGATATTCCGCAAGCTGGTGTAAGGTACTACAATACCGCCAAGCTGGACCGTCTGGATGAAGGGGACTATTTCTTGATAGACAATCAGGTGTACGCGGACGGATGCCTCATTGCCATCAAGGGGCTCTCTAACTACGGATGGCAGACAATGACATTGATAGGACTGGACGACACCTGATGAGCGATGATAGCCCCACATTCAGGTATGCATGCTTCATACGGTAGACGCCATCACGATTCCGGCAATAACTGCCACGACCAGTAGGATCTCATTCCTGGACAGCCTCTCCTTCAGGAATCCGTAGGCCATGAGCACCACTACGACCGGGCTCGCAGCAACGACCGGGAACACTATAGAGGCAGGGCCTTGGTCCGCAGCGTTGATCTCGAAGAAGAAGGCGATGTTCGACACCTCGCTGGCGATGACAGCGATGGTAAACGGAACCGACCAACTCGGAAGAGCCTGTCTGAGCTTGATGCCCTTGTAATGGTAGTACCAAAGCACGGTGGGCGGGATCACGAAGGCATAGACGCCGATGAACAAGAGAGGGGGCATTTCATCGAGAGCGAGCTTTGTGAATATCGCCCACAGTCCGTAGAGGAGAACCGTGACAAGACACAAAGGTAGGTATTTTCCAAAATAGGAATTCGTCTGTGCCTCCTTCCCGTGACTGTACGACAATACAATCATCGCGGTCGTCACGAGAAGAACCCCTCCGAGCTGAAGATACGAGGGCGTTTCTGAAAGGAACAACACAGCGACCACAATGACCATGATCGGGTATGAAGCGGTGACGCTGCCGACGATCGAGATGGGCCCCCTTCCCGCGGCTTCGAGGTAGAGGTAGTACCCAATCTGGCCGAAGGTCGCAGAGGCTAAGGCAAGGACCATCGTCATCGGTTCTACATCGAGAATATCTCCGGTGACGAGGTATGGGACGAGGCAGATGACCGCGATCGGCGTTGCGACCACAATAGAGAGCGATACGACCGTGGAGGATGGTATCTCCTTCATGGCCATCTTCTGGGCGACCTGCGAAATCCCGTACAGGAGCGTTGCGACTAGCGCGAGAAGAAGCCAAACATCTTCCATGTAGAACGCCCCCGAGCAGCTGCTCAGTAACCGGTATCACGCAGTGGTATTTCCCGATGCTGGTCGGACAAGAAGGCATTAGCTCAAGGCCAGAGAAAATGAGAATGGGGGAGAGCCCCTCAGCTCTTCGGAGGCTTCTCCTTGACTTCCTTCACAGGTTTTCCGTGCTCGGACGTGTAGCCTTGGACCAGGTCTCCGAACTCCTTGAACCCGAGGTCGTTCGGCCTCGCGAGGCGACCGAGGCAGTGGCGGAGTTCATGGAGGGGAAGACGACGGTGATGGACTTCGCCAACAGGATGGAACGCATACGAACGCTGAGTGCTCAGAAGGCGGCCGAGCAACCGAAAATTGAATCGGGCACTTTAAACGGGCAATTCCCAGAACCAAAAGGAATGTCTGGATTCCCGCTCGGCCACGGCCGCTGGCTGTCCAAGAGCGGGCAAAACCCGACCTATGGGCAGTTGTCGGCATGAGAAAGCAGGCTATCGCCGCATGCCCCGGACACTACGCGGCGTTCCGGGTTTTGCGTAATCATTTTGACCGCGGCAGACGTTCTCCAAACTGTGCCATCGGAGATTGTTCTGTCTTTCAAGAGCAGGGACGAGTGGCGTAGCTGGCTCGAGTTGAACCATGAGAAGAGGAAGGAGGCGTGGCTTCTGTTTCACAAGAAGCACGTCAAGGCCAGGGCCCTGGAGTATGGTGAGGCCTTGGAGGAGGGAATCCGCTTCGGCTGGATCGACGGTAAGCTCAGGAGAATCGACGACATGACTCACATGATCAGATTCACACCCCGCAAACCCGACAGCCTCTGGTCCGAGTACAACAGGGAACGAGCCGAGAGACTGATAAGAGAGGGGAGGATGACCGAGCATGGACTTGCCACAGTTGCGGTTGCAAAAAGCAATGGTCGGTGGGCCGAGGCCTACTCCATGAGAAAGCCGCTGAGATTACCTCCCGATCTCAGAGCCGCGTTGCAGAAGAACAAGAGGGCGTGGAGGAATTTCGACGTGCTATCCAAGTCTAACAAATACACCTACATCTTCTGGGTCCAATCGGCGAAGAAAGAAGAAACCAGAAAGAAAAGAATCCGGGAGGTCGTTTTGAAGACCTCCAAAGGCAAGACCCTCCAGTGATGAAAGGGATGGGATTTTGTGGCCTCTCTTGTGAGAGGCCACTTAGGCTAGCTCCCTGCTCTGAGTTACTTGGCTACCGCTTTGAACGAGCCGTCGAATATCTCGAGTGATCTGTCGACTACCTCATCCGTGTGTGTGGTCGATATGAACGCATGTCCATCTGGATGCGGGACGCCGAAGAACACACCCTCGGATAGGGTATGCAGGAACCACTTCTCCCACTTCGCCCTGTCGATATCCTGCTCATCCCTCCAAGTCCGTATCTCCTTGTCCGTGAAGAATACCTCACCGAGCGAGCCGACATGCTCTACCCAAAGGTCGACACGCCTGTCCTTGGCGAGGTCCACGAGACCGTTGAACAGCCGGTCACCTGTCCTGTCGATCTTAGAGTAGATGCCGGGTTTCGACAGCACCTTGAGTGTAGCGAGGCCGGCGGCAACGGAGACCGCATGTGCGTTGTAGGTCCCCCCGTGGTAGACGTTGCCCTCGTCAGATGGGAGTATCTCCTCCATTATCTCTCTGCGCCCTCCAAAGCCACCCAGCTGGTAACCTCCACCAGCAACCTTCGCGACGCAGGTTATGTCGGGCTTGACGTCGTACCTCTCCTGTGCGCCTCCCTTGGCGACCCTGAACCCTGTGAGAACCTCGTCGAAGATCAGAATGAGCCCCAACTCCTTTGTCAGCTTTCTCAGCTTCTTCAGGTAGTTGTCTCTCGGGGCGACGCAACCCGCGCCCGCGTGCACAGGCTCGCAAATTACTGCCGCGAGTTCGTCCGCGTTCTTCCTGATGATCCTCTCCGTCTCGTTCCACTCGTTGAATGGATAGATGATTGCGAGGTCTGAGATGCACTTTGGAAGACCTTTTCCCCACGGGACGGCTGGCTGGCACTTCTTTCCCTTCTGGTACTGGTCCGTTGGGATGTCCACGCTCTGCATCATGTAATCGTATCCGCCGTGGTAGGAACCCTCGGCCTTGGCGATCTTCTCCTTGCCCGTGAAGCCGCGTGCCACCCTGAGCGCGTTCATCGTCGCCTCGCACCCCGAGTTCGTGAACCTGAATAGCTCGATAGATGGCATCGCCTTCTTCACGAGTCTGACGTACTCCGTAGGCGCCTCCGTCGGAGACCCGAACATGCTGCCCCGGTCGACTTGTGCCTTGACCGCCTTCACAACCTCAGGGTGCCTGTGACCCAGTATGAGCGGACCATAGCCGAGCGCGTAGTCGATCAACTTGTTGCCGTCGATGTCGAAAATGTATGGTCCCTCGCCCTTTCTGGCTACAAACGGATAAGGTTCGAAGACCCTGATGTTGCTCTCGACCCCACCGGGAATGTGCGTCTTTGCGTTCTCGATGTGCTTTCTCGACTTGTTGGTCCTTGTTCTGTATTTCTGCTCGCAGCTTGCAGCGGTTCTCACTTTCATCACCTCGCGTATCTCGAAAAAGGACCCCAGGCGAGCCCAGCACTGTTGGCAGCATCAACTACCATTGACCCACACGATCAATGCCACAGTCTCGGGCATCCCCTTTCGTCGAGGGGCAAAACAATGGCGAAGTAGATAAGAATTGCCTCATCGAGTGCGCGTAGGATGCGGCCAGCACGCTGTTCCTCTGTACGCTTGGCAAGGATTTGCCCTGCAACCGCCTTTACGTGGTAACCGCTACCGCATCGCATTGCGTCGGGGCAACTTCGCCTTCTGTCGTCCGAACCGCGTCCTTGCTGTGCACGATCGCCTCGTAGACCGGAATCGATTTTGCAGGGAGATAGTCGCAGAACTTGACGGGGTCGACAGCCTCTGGAGACTTCACTCCTTTGAACTTGAGCTCTCCGCGAGCGAACATCTCGACGACTACTGCGACGGGCATTGCCGTCTGGTACGAAGTAGCCTGGAGGCCAGTCATCTCGAAGACCTTCTCATGGGAGATGTAGGTCCATGTCTTGATGACCACATCCTCGCCCTTCATCTTGCCTCCGACCTCCGTCAAGACCATGGCATATCCCTTGATCTTGCCCCCGAGGTCATCGGGGCGAGGCATCATCCCCACGACCACGTCGAATGGCACAATCTCCACGCCCTTGATGTTGACCGGCTTGAAGGAGACGAGGCCCAGCTGTTTGAGAACCTTCACAGATTGGACGAAGTTCTCGTCCAGTGTGATCATGAAGTCGCAATTCCTGATCTTCTTGCCGATGAACCGAGGAATCAGCTCAGCTTCCTCGTGGTCCGTCCTATAGAGCTTCTGAGGGCCGACTGGCTCCGGGAAGTTGTAGGTCTCCGTCAGCGAAAGTGCGGGCGACCTGCCCCACTTGCCATCGGCATAGTATAACGGATCCCTGATGCACTCCTCGAGCATCGCGTCAGGCGAGAAGTACGTGGCGAAGAAGTATCCCTCGAGCTTGCCTGTGTCAGCGTCCCTAACCTTCACGTAGTCCACGGAATCCATACGGTCCGCGGCCCTCTTCGAGAACAGGTTAGACGCGCCCGGGTCAATGCCCATTGCGCACAGTGCGAACGTCCCTGCATCCTCGAACCTCTTACTGTAGACTTCCTGATCGTCGAACATCGGATGGCCGAATTCCTTGTCGCCATTCGCCATGTCAAGGTACGAGGCCCCGCCTCGGAGGCATCCTTCCATTATCTTCAAGTTGAGCGCGGGCACGGTTCCGTTCACCACTATGTCCGCCTTCTTCGCGATCTTGCCGACGGCCTTAGGGTTCGATGCGTCCACCTGGTGAACATGTATCTTGTCACTCTTCATCCTCGCCTTGACGGCCTCTGGGCCCTTGCGATTTATGTCCGCGAGGTGAAGCTCAGAGACGAGCTTGCTCTTGGCGAGATCTTGTGCGATCGCCTGACCGACTCCGCCGCATCCGATTATTGCTACACTGATACCTTTGGACATCTTCCGATGCTCCCTTCCGACATGCGCTGACATTGGTCTGGGACATCCAGGCCAATTGCGCATATCCAGGGTGTACTCTATATCCCTTTCGAGAGAACTCCAGAAGGACAACGGCTTAAGAGCAGAACGACCCCAGGAGGTCCTCTCTGGCGGAATTACCTCTACAATAAAATATATTAAATGTCGAATTAAATATAGTGGGCGGCGACCCCCCGTTCTGTCGAGAATGGGACATAGTCCGTGCGCACGGAAAACAGGCCCTTACCCCGAATTGGGGCTTGTGTTCAGCGAGGTTCCGTTTATGAGACGGAAGATGGGCGAAAGGCTTAATCGAGTATGCCCAATTCCTTGCATCATGCACAAGGTGGTCACGGTCGACATGGAGAAGGACATTCTCGCCGAGAACAGGAGAATCGCTAACGAGAACAGCGAGCTTCTCAAGAGCCACGGCATCACCGCCTTCGACTTCCTCGGTGCGATTGGCTCCGGGAAGACTCTGATAATCGAGAGACTCATAGAAGCCCTGAGAGCAAAGGGCAAGAGATCGGGCGTGATTGCGGGTGACGTCTCCGGCGACGATGACTACCAAAGGTTCGTGAAGCACGGCGTCCCCGCCGCAAACATAAACACAGGAAAGGAGTGCCATCTCGACGCTCACCTGGTCGATCACGCACTCGAGGATCTTCCATTGGACAAGCTGGACTATCTATTCATAGAGAATGTCGGCAACCTCGTATGCCCCGTCGATTTCCCTGTGGGCTCGCACAAACGGATAGTCGTCATCAGCGTTACCGAAGGCGACGATATGGTCCGGAAGCACCCGCCGATATTCGCATTCTCCGACGTGGTGATCATCAACAAGGTAGACCTCGCGGAGGCGATGGAGGTCGACCCGAAGATACTTGAGAGAGACGCTCGCAGGACCAACCCGGGAGCAAAGATAATCATGATGGACGCCAGGCGCGGCAAGGGGATCGACGAGCTCGTCAAAGCCCTTGGGCTTTAGGGGCTGTCAGATGAAGATAACTGTTTATGGGATCGTCCAGGGAGTTGGCTTCCGGCCCACGGTCTACAGAGTCGCGAAGGTTCTTGGGCTGAAAGGTTTCGTGCTGAACAACGGCTCTAACGTAGAGATACACGTAGATAGGGACGCCGAGAGGTTCATGACGCAGCTGAAGAAGGCTCTCCCCACGTTGGCGAGGATCGACAGAGTCGAGTTCGAGGACGTCGAGGAGACTCTCAGTGATTTCAGTATCGTCGAGAGCCACGACGGGCGAAGGGTGTCTCTGATCCCGACCGACACAGCGATGTGCACGACCTGCGTCGCGGACTTCACTGACGGCGGGAACAGGAGGCACCTGTTCCCGTTCACCAACTGTACGGAGTGCGGTGCGCGGTTCACCGTCATCGCCGACCTTCCCTTTGACCGAGCGAGGACGAGCATGGCCGATTTCCCGATGTGCCCCGACTGCACAAATGAGTATGCCTCTCCCTCGGACAGGAGATTCCACGCGCAGACGATATCTTGTCCGCGCTGCGGGCCCAAGTACACTCTCTTCGACGGAGACAAGAAGGAATTGAAGGGGGATGCGTTCGGACTGTTCGCGTCCGGAATCGACTCTGGATCGGTCGGTCTTCTGAAGGGTTGGGGCGGGATGCACATCATATGCACGTTCGAGAACGCCTCCCGACTGAGGAAGGTCTACCGGAGGGGCGACAAGCCGTACGCAGTCATGATGCGAGACCTCAAGACCGCCAGGAGGTATGCTTCGATCGGAGATCCGGAGGAGAAGCTGCTGACCTCACCGCAGAGGCCCATAGTCCTCCTGCACAAGAGGGATGATGCAACGGCACAACTGGAGAAGGTCTCTCCCGGCCTAGGCAACCTCGGGGTGATGCTGCCGTATTCAGGCGCGCACCACCTCATGTTCCACCACCTCAAGGCAGATGGAATCATCATGACCTCAGCGAACCCGCCCGGAGAGCCAATGTGCATCGAGAACGAGAAGGCATTCGACCTCGGCCTCGACCTTTACATGCTCCATAACCGGAGGATAATCCACAGGTGCGACGACTCGGTCGTGAAGGTCAATTCCGGAAGGACGAACTTCACTCGGAAATCCAGAGGGTTCGTACCCGTTCCCGTCGAGGCGAACCACAAACATTCGGTCATTGGCGTTGGAGCTCAGTGGGACGTCACTGGCTCGGTGTCCAGGAACGGTGAGATATTCCTCACGCAGTATGTCGGCGAGTCACAACAGTATCCGACACTTCAGTACCTCGATGATGCCGTGCATCATCTCATGAGCCTCCTAGGGGTCAAGCAGGTTGAGGCGATAGGCCTTGACAAGCACCCGAAGTATTCCACTAGAATCGTGGCCCGGCGCCTCGCTAAGGAACTAGGTGCTGAGCTTGTGGAGACTCAACACTACCACTGCCATGCAGCTTCCTTGAAGATCGACCAGAAGGTGGGCGGTCCACTCGTGTGCATGACATGGGATGGGACAGGCTACGGCGATGACGGCACCTCGTGGGGAGGAGAGACCCTCCTAGCAGACTTCGACGAGTATAAGAGACTGGGGACCCTCGAGGGGATTCCCCTGCTTGGAGGCGACAGGGCCGTGATCGATCCGAAGAGGGTCGTCACCGCAATACAGCTGGGACTCGGCCGCGAAGTCACGATGGTCGAGCCGGAGGAAGCAGACCTCTACTCCAAAATGCTCGACAAGAGCGTTCGCGCTTCCAGCATGGGTAGAGTCCTCGATGCAGTTGCTTGCATCACAGGAGTCTGCTGCAAGCGCACTTATGAGGGCGAGCCCGCAATCAA
>Ga0214474_1000284_pt1 | contig 26543 bp, 26 predicted proteins | sample RVTome_2_FD_187335 | JGI IMG/M metagenome (GOLD analysis project Ga0214474, IMG submission 187335) | Soil microbial communities from uranium-contaminated site in the Upper Colorado River Basin, Wyoming, United States - RVT95D214 HiSeq ... | reverse complement strand
GCAATTCCTCCGTCAGGTTTGACCCGATAAACCCCGCCCCTCCCGTGACTAAAACTTTTGACATCTTTTTTTCTCCATCCCTTCTTTTTTAACTCCTTTTTTAACAAAACTGTTCCCCTTTATCAAGCAAAAACAAGAAATTAAGGAATTGAAGAAAGAGAATATTTTTCATGAGTCATTTTGTGAAGATCGATCCCTGTTACCCCCTCATCGAAATAGGCAACGAAAGAATTTATCTCTTCTTTTCGATCAATTCCTTAATGAGACCCGCCGTTATTTTAACCGCGTTCTCATTCCAATGGGTGTCGTTGGTATGATAAAGCAATACCCCTTTTCGAAAGGCGTCCTCAAAAGCTTTTTGTGTATCCACCGTCTCGATCCCCAAGTTTTTTAACGTGGATATTAGCTGTTCTAAAAAGACCGGCCCTTTGGTTTGTAAGGTCTCATAATAAATATTTTCCTTCTCGGGAATAGGCAAAAATATAAAACGGATCCCTTTACTCCTCAAAAGTCCGTCATAGGCCTTGATGACTTGAACCGCTTTGTCGAATTGGTCCTTTGGGACATCTTTATTGGCATCCTCCCCTTGAAGAAAAAAAACAGGACCGTATTTTGAAGAAAACCTGTTGGGATAAATCGCTTGGGAATGCGAAGACCCCATTCTCCTCAGAGTCGCTCGCAGATACTGAAGCATGTTCGCTTTATAGAAACGATCTAGGCACACTCCTACTGACTGGATGAGCCAATTTTCCCTCATCTGATTCTTAAATCTATAACTCATTTCCTTTATCTGTTTTCTGAATCCTGTTGATACTTTATTGGAAGATACCTTGAATGGATTCAAATAAAATATAAATCTCTCAACACTCGCAATGATAACGATATCTGGTGGGTCATTCTGGAACCTCCTTTCTTTTAAAAAAGTATCTAAGCTGGCTGGGGATATCGGGTAGACACTCACCTTCAACTTTTTCTCCAGTACTTCGGAGAGGATGTCTTCTTGCGTTAAGCCACTGCCAGCAATATTCGAGTCACCAATAATGACCACCTCATGTTTGTTTCGATTAGTATTCTGTTTCCGATATCCATATCGGTCTGTAAACCAACTTACTTTCCTCTTATAGGTAAATTTTGTATGGTGGGCCAGGTCTCCTTCTTCAATCTTTGAAATTTCCATATTTGAATAAAATTTTCCTGGTAGAATATTATGAAATTCTCTTATGACAAGTGCTTCCCAGACCCTAAATGTGAAGAAGTCGATAGGTAAAACAAATAATTCAATGCCTATCGCCAGAACGAAGGGCAATAAAAATAAAGTAGATTTGGCCAGAAATGTTCTCATCTTATTTCTTTAAAATTGGAAATAAATGAATTGTTTTGCTCCAAAATTACCGAATAGTAAAATTGCCAACAGAAGGGAATAATATACCGGCCACCGAATCCAAACCGGCTTTTCAGAAAGCCAATCGATGATATTCCCGCGCTCCTCCATGAGCTGGACGGACAACAAAATTCCGACGGAGATAAGGGAGACCACCAATTCAAACTTCAACGGTCCCCAAAATGGGATGTTCTCCAATGTCGTGATGGTGAAGGCCCTTCCCCATCCGGTAAACAAACTGGCAATGATATGAAAAGCATCTGATATCGTGTCAGCCCTAAAAAATATCCAGGCAAAGCAAACCAATGAAAAGGTCGTCACGATCTTAACATAGCTGTGGAGTTTCGGCGTTCGATCCAAACCGATCATCCGGACAAGACGATCTCTCACGCTTCGCGTAAGGATTGAAAAAATCAGATAAAACCCATGCAATCCCCCCCAGACCAGAAAGGTCCAATTGGCTCCATGCCAAAAACCACAGATCACCATCACAACGAATAAATTCAAATACCATCGTGGGACGGAAACGCGATTGCCACCCATCGGGATATAGAGATAATCCCTAAACCATGAGGAAAGAGAAATGTGCCACCTCCTCCAAAATTCCGAGATGGATTTGGAAAAATAGGGACGGTTAAAATTCTCCATGGTCTGATATCCCATCACCTGGGCCGCCCCAATGGCGATATCCGAATACCCTGAGAAATCGCAATAAATCTGGAATGCGAAGAAGAAGGTCGCAAGAAAAACGGGGAGACCTTGATAATCAGTCGGATGCTTATAAATAGAATCGACTAAAGTACCTAAATTGTCCGCGATGACCATTTTCTGGAAGAATCCCCAGAGCATCAACCTTAAACCCTTCACCACCCTCTGATAGTCAAAATCGAACCTTTCATATAGCTGCGGCAAGAATCTCGTCGCCCTTTCAATCGGCCCTGCCAGTAACTGAGGAAAGAACGCTACATAGAGAGCGAAGAATCCTAAATGCCTCTCCGGTGGTTTGGCGCCTCGATAAACATCAATGGTATAGCTCAAACTCTTAAATGTGTAAAACGAAATACCGACGGGCAAAAGGACATGGAAGGCGGGGAATTTATAAGTAATATGAAAATGGCTAAAAAGGATTTCTAAAGAATCATTAAGGAAATTGTAGTATTTCAAAAAGAATAAAAGCCCGAGGTTGAAAAATAGACTGAGTAGAAGATATTTTTTCCGTTTCGATTTTGATTCTGTTTTTCCCATCTGGATGCCGACATAATAGGTGGCGAAGGTAGAAAGAAGAATGAAGACCACAAACCCGGGTTTTGTGGTCATATAGAAATAATAACTGGCCCCCAAGAGAAGGACCCATCGGAAACGATAAGGGATGGCAAAGTAGATCACCATCACGATGAGGAAAAAAAATAGAAATTGGAGGGAATTAAATAGCATGATCTCTTTACTTCAATTCATTTGTGCCTTAATGATCTCAACCGACTACGGGGAGATAGTATCAGGAGGGAGGTAGCGCCTTTTAAGCTCTTTCAACTCTAATTCTAGAAGGGCATGCCGTTGTGCAAGTTCTTTATTCCGATCCGCTAATTTTGATACCACGACAGAAAAATGCAGGACGATAAGGAGGAGAAATAAAAAGGCGACCACGACCACCGCGGACAAATAATAGAGGCCGGTGATCCGGGTAATGAATTGCGAAAGGAAAAACTGGGGCCAAAAACTGAATAGCAATGTGACTCCTCCGGTAAAAAGCCACAAGATGGAATATTCCTCGCGGAGTCTCCCCTTTCTAATCAATTCAAAGGTACCCACAAGTAGAATGAGGCTCATCAATCCAATAATGATTTGAAACTTGATCAACATCTTTTATCCTCCTATCTTAAGAACAGGTCTCTTTTTGAAGCAGTCCACAAAAATTGCCAATAAAACCTTCACCATATAGTAAATGGATTTAATCTTCGTAATAGAGGACTCACCAGAATATCGCTGGTTAATCTTAACGGGAACCTCTTTCATCATTAACCCACACTTATGAAGCAAAACCATGGCCTCTGGCTCCGGGTAATCCTGCGGATAATTGGCAGAGAATAACTGAATCGCTCTCCGATTAGCCGCCCTGAAGCCTGAGGTCGGATCCGTTATTTTCTCTCCCACGATCACTGAAATCGCTCTCGAAAGGACTAAAATCCCCACCCTCCTCATCACCGATGCCTTATATTCTGAATCGCCAATAAAACGCGAACCAATGGCGACATCGGCTCCTCCTTCTTCCAAAATATGCACAAGCTTAGGAATCTCCCTGGGGTCATGCTGACCATCACCATCCACTTGGATGGCAATATGATATCCTTTCTCATAAGCGTATTTATAACCCGCCTGCATGGCCCCACCGATCCCGAGATTAAAGGGCAAATCCATTACAATGGCCCCCCTGGACCGGGCTATTTCCGATGTGAGATCACTGGACCCATCATTTACTACAAGCGCATCTACCCGGGGAAGATAAGCTTTGACTTCCTCGACCACCTTCCCCACGGATCCCTCCTCATTAAAAGCGGGAATGATCACCAAAATCTTTTTTCCAGATTCCATCGCAATTATCTCCGTTCATCCCTATATCCCATTTACGGGCTTGGGGTTCGCATCTGAACTCGCAACGAGGCTGATAACCGCTTTGCGGCTTGCTAACGCTCTTCCCTTCGCAGGCGCCAGAACGTGTGACTCCGAAAAAAGGAAGGACATCAACACTTGCAGCTGATAGGAAACGTTTACTTTCTTTTCGGCCCTCCTGGACGAGGGTTTCAGATAAGTCGATGTCAAAGTAGTCAGCTCCGCCAACCCAGCGTGCTGCCTCTCCTATGCCACACCCTATATCAAGGATCCGCCTCCTCCCGCGGAACATTTTTTGATAACGTCGTAGGTAAGTTCGGCGACGTAGCCACCATTGAAACGCCATCGCACAAGGCCTGCATCGCGTTCGGTAAACTGGATAAACCGTTCTTTTGACGCCCGTGCTTGCTCGGCCACTACCCATTCCTCATCTCGAGGATAGCTTCGATATTGAGACTGTTCGGTTTCCCCGAAGGGGCTAAGCTTTATAAAAAGCCCGGCGAATGGGTCGTCCGACCGTTATCTTCCATATCTAAGTCACCCGACCCAGTTCCCCCCGAGCAATCCGGAGAAGTTTTAAGAAGTATTTCAATTCATATCTATCCCTAACCTTTCTTAAGACCCTTGTTGGATTTAAGAATTTTTTTATTCGACTTTGATAGAACCGCTTATGAGCCTCCTTCAGATAGACCTGCAATTCATCTTTCTTGAAATAATGCGTATCTGTCATCACCACCTGTTGAGACCCTTCCCACTTCATCGCCTGACCCATTCCAAAATCCGGGAAAAAGCCTTCTGATTTGCAAATCTCATAGAGGGGGGTACCGGGAAAGGGTGTAGCAATGAAAAAAGCAGCAAAATCCAATTCTGACTCCACAGCGTAGTTAATAGTAGCCTCAATATCCTCTCTGGTCTCGTACGGAAACCCTATGATAAAGGAAGCATGGGTCCACATCCCAATTTTGTTGCAGTATTTAATAATTTTTTTGGCTTTATCTAAATCTAAATGGGTCTTATGAATAAATTCTTGTGTTCGTTTGGATGCCGTATCGATACCAAAAGTGATTTTATAAAGGCCGCTGGCTTTCATCAAATCCAAAAGCTCTTCATCCAGGGTCCAAATGGCGACTCCGTTGGGAGTGCACCATTTGATATCTAACTTTCTTCTGATGATTTCACTGCATATTTTCTTCATTCGAGTCTTAGAAAAAGTTAGATTGTCATCGATAAAGGCCAGCTCCCTCGCCCCGTATTTATGGACTAACATTTCGATCTCTTCCATCACCCTCTCTGCGCTTCTCGTCCTGCAGCGATGCCTCCAAATAGAATGGATGGAACAAAAGACACATTTCCCCGTACACCCTCTAGAGGTCATGATATTGAGACGAGGGGGTTTCATCGCAAAGAGGGATCGGTACGGTTCGTTCAAATAAATATTCATATCCACCATGTCTCTTGCTGGAAGGGGAAGAGAATCTAAATTTTGAACGAAGGGTCTTTCCTCATTCCTGATGATATGGCCATTCTGCCGGACAACCGTCCCTGGAGTCATGGAAATATCTTCACCCTTTTCATGTTTCTCCATGATTTCTAGCAAGGTGACTTCCCCTTCTCCGATGACAACCATATCTATATTTTCATCCTCGAGGACCCACTCGGGCAAGGCAGATGGATGGCTCCCACCCAAGATCACTAAAGTTTCCCGACAAATCCCTTTAACTATTTTGGCTACATCATGGGCTCCTTTCGAATGCATAGTAAACATACTGGTTATTCCTACAAGGGAAGGTTTCGCCTCCAAAATTTTCTCTCTTATCTCTTCCCGCCTCAGACCGCTCCAATAAAATTGACCTTCATCTAAAACATTTTCTCTCCCCTGAAATGCATCAAAGATCTCTACCTCCTTTCTATGTTCTCTCAGATAGGCTGCCAAACACATTAACCCAAGGGGCTCATCTGCCTGAATTTCTACTGGCTCTTTATAACGGGTATAAGGAGGGTTGATTAATAAAACCTTTGCCATTCTGAGCCCTTCCTATTCAATTAATAATTTTTCGACAAAATGACTTTCCCATTTTAAGGGGATCTCTAATACTCTGAAAGGAATACTTTTAAGATTCCCCATGAAAAGCTCTATCCATTCTCTCTGACCGGGGAAAAATTTAAATTCAGGAAATATGAAACGATAGGCTTCAAGAAATTTCCCGATAATCGTTTTGTGAGACACATAGGATGTTCTTTCCATCATCTGATTAAATAAAAGCATCTTCAGCATTTCTTCGATATCGAGATCATTCCTAACATCGATGCTTTGTTTATTCGTAGGGATAACAAATGTTATACCCCCTAAGCTTGAGTGGTCTGCAATCTCGAAAGGATGGTGGGGATGTCTTCGAAGAAACATAAATAACCTTATTTTTTCGAAGAGGTTCATCTCCTCCCGTCCTAAATATCTGTTGCGAAAATCAAAAAGCGAGATTGAATGAGGAAAAGATAGTACTTCATTTCCATTCAAAATGACCATATCATCACTGACGTAATCATATCCCCTCTTCATCAACTCAATAACAAAATCGGTTTTATGGCTCCCCCCACGGCCCGCGATTAAATAGGCTTTCCCGTTTCGATGGACCGCCCCTGCATGGATGACCATCAAGCCTTTTCTGAATAACAACATCTCCACCAGAGGTTGTAAAATGTAAAGATGAAGAATGAGGTCTGGAAAAAACATCCACGGGAATTTTGAATAAACAGATCTTGGAGCAAAATATTTCACCTTCAATTGGCTTTCCCCCAGCCCCTCTATTTGCATCTTCCATTTCAATCCCTTATCGTAGTCTTCCAAGAAAATGAAATTTCTTCTAATAAAATACTTGTGATCAAGAGAAAGGCAATCACTTAAATCTGGAACGAAGTCATAAATTTCCACGAAAAGATCTGGTTCTTCATCTTCCTCTTTTTCAAAATAGGAGTAAAGGCAATTCAAATCCTTAATCAGATGCCAAGAGAGAGAAGATATTTTAATCCTTAACAACTCATGGATATTGTAATAAATATTTTTCATCCAGTGACCTCTTCGTATATTTTGCCGAAAACCTCATCACTATAGGAGACCGGAATAGAAATGCGATGGGTCTCCACACCCCGTAGAGCATTAGAAACCCCTTTCGCAATTGTTTCCCAAAAATTTGAAACAGTATTTCGGGGAACACAATACGAATAGGCGAGTAACAAACTAATTAATTCTGGAGATTCAAATTGCATGTTGATCAAAATATCTGTGACCGCCCATTCCAGGGGAATATTTCTTTCAATTGAAAACTCTGGTCCCTGGAAGAAGATGTAAACCTTTTCTAAAGGCGCCCGGTTTCGTATGGCATACGGAAAAACCTGTCTCGCCTCAAGGGTTGTGAAGAGATTGATTTTCCTGGCAGTAAGGAAGGAAATACACCGCTTTAGAAAAAGCTCTCTTTTTGTCTTAGGTGAAAATTGAATCCCAAGAAGGGATTCAATGTCGTAAGTAAACCTCAAATTGAATGGTACGACAAAACCGAAAATCTCGTGATTGCCTAAGATTACAGAATCGTCAGAGTAATAATCAAAACCTCGTTTAACAAAATTAAGCGTACTGATGGTCTTACCAGTTCCTCCCCGTGCCGAGAAGACGTAAGCCCTCCCATCCTTTCCCACCGCAGAACCATGGAGGAGGGGATATCCCTTTTGTCCCAATTTAAATCGAAGGAGATTGTAAATCGTTTCACCAGGGATGACCATCCTCCCAAAAGCATTACATTGGACCCTGACCTGCGTCAACTCCCTCTCGATGCCCTCGATTTCTGTTTCCCACCATGCCATCTTATAAGAAGATTTATAAAATACGTAATTCCTTCTTACAAAATATTTCCCATCAATGATTGCGCAATCATTTAGGTTAGGAATAAAAGACCCCACCCGGATGATGAGATCCAAATTCTCCAGTTCGCCTACTTCATAATGACGAAATGTTTTTTCCAAATAAGAGTCAAACCATCCCGGTTCAAAAATTAAAATTTGAACTTTAAGAAGATCATGAAAATTATAGTTATGGGTTCTTTCCATTGTGCTCCATATTACAGCCTAATCAGACCGAGCCAAGATTTTATATCTTTGTTCAATTTCCCGAATGATTTTATAATTCGGACTGTAAGATTCGGGTTGGATACTTAGAAATGCTCGTGCCAGGTTTCTGTTTTTTAGAATTCTAAAAAGCTGTTTTGGGCGAAGATAGAATTTTAAAATGGCCTTTTTTTGGTACCAATTCAACTGCCTTGAGGTTAAAGTGGGGGTACGGAGAACGGGTTGTTTTTGTCGGAACATCAAAGGATTGTTGGAAACTTGGCTTAGGTCAAAGTTGGTGATCAATTCGCGAGAGACCGCTAGATCAAATAACTCAGTTTTCGGGAACGGTGTTGTGATTGTAAAGATAGCAAAATCCGTATTCAATCGATTCGCAAAGCGAATGGTATCCTCAATGGTCTCTTTAGTATCCACATAATTGCCAATCATGAAGAAAGCCAATGTTTTGATTCCTACCCTCTGCAGGGAATTGAACACTTTTTCGACACGCTCCAGCATAATGTTTTTCTTTAAAATATTAATGATTTCTTGATTTCCGGATTCCACTCCAATTCCAATATGCCAACACCCCGCTTCTTTCATTCTCACCGCCATCTCTTCAGTAATACTGTTCGCATCGGAAAGACACATCCAAGTTACATCCATTTTCTCTCTTATCAGTATATCACAAAATTCAAACACCCTTTTTCGATGGGCAGTAAAATTATCCTCTCTAAAGAGAATTTCTTTCACACCATATTTTTCTTGGAGGAGCTTTATTTCTTCCACAATCCGTGGGGCACTCATGAATCGATACCTTCTGCCGAAAATCTCATGAGCACAAAAGATGCATTGTAGTGGACACCCCCTCGAAGTAATCATGACGCCAACCGGTTTCCTGCTGTACACCCTTCCATAATTTCTATATCTCATCAGAGGGATCAAATGGCGCGCAGGAAAAGGGATTTCATCTAAATTTTCTATTCTCGGATGATCGGGATTGTGGATAACCCTACCATTTTCTTCGTAAGAGAGACCTAATATCTTACCCAAATTGCTTTTATCTCCATTCAAGATTTTTTGGCACAATTCTAAAAAGGAGTATTCTCCCTCACCCCGAATGACATAATTGACATGTGGGAACGAAAGAACACCTTCCGGATCCAAAGTGGGATGCGGGCCCCCCATAACAATCACCATTTCCGGAAATCGGTGTCTAAGTAAAAATGCAAATTGGTCAATGATTCGGTAGTCTGGTGTGCAGATAGAAAGCCCAATGACCTTCGGTGACATCGATTTGATTTTTTCAAAAGTTTCATCCAACGAATATTTTTCAATCGCAGCATCTAATATCTGGATAGAAATACCCTCCTCCTCTAAAACGCTCGCTAAATACAAAATTCCTAAAGGAGGAGTATTGTAGTTGATTCCCGGAGGGACAACTAATAGGACATCACAGGTCATAAACCTTAATCCGTGTTAATAGGTTAAACGAATGAGGGACAGGATCAATTTGATCTCGCCCCAAGCCAATATTTTAAAAAAATAAATTATGATTCCTATAAATATGACGAAAAAAACAAAGGGAAAATGGATGAAATGATAGACTGTCAAACCAGCAAGTAGGCACCCAATTCCAATCATCGGTTTCAATAAATCAATATTAAGATATTTAACAACAAAATATAATTTTAAAGAAGACGCCACTAAAAAGGATACAAAAAGAGTTATGCCTGCTCCCAACAAACTAAACCGTTCGATTGTTAAAGAACCAACAACAATGATTATTCCAAGTTTAACCCATTCTACGATGGTAACAATCCCACCACGACCTGTCCCCATGAGTAATGGATCATAAATTGTTTTAAAAACATCAAAGAAAACACCAAATGCCAGTATTTTCAAAACCTGCTGCGCCTTTATGTATTGAGCTCCAAAGAGATTTCCTAGAAGCAAGCCGCTGAAAAAATAGAAGATTAAAAGTATGCCAAAGCCCACGAGTCCAATATATTTAACTCCCACAACGACTATATTTCTTAAGTGCTCTTCATCCTTTTGGACCTTCAATTGTGTAGCGATAGGAAGAAATGCCAAGGAAAAGGCATTGAAAATGACAAAATAGACAGACGTTAATGAAAAACTTAAGACAAAATAGCTAACCTCACTCACCTCATATTTCGCTAAAACAAGATTTAAGATGTATGGAATTAAAAAAGATCCAAGGATGGGAGAAAAGAGAAACACTCCATCCCGAAGAATCTTCCCTTTGCACTGTTTGTCCTTGAAATTTAGAGGAACCTTTTCTTTGTGAAGAAAAATAACTAACAAAAGCAGGGATGCGAGACAACCTACAACATAAGTCAGAGCCCATCCCCGTATCACATTCTGCCAACTAAAACTGAAAATAAGGGCCAATGCTACAACCAATAACTTCAATGGTTCAACAAAGGTATTCAAAAAAAAAGAATATTTCATCTTTTGGAATCCATTAAATACACCCAGAGAAATTTTCAACAGGATGCTCGTCAGTATCCAAATCGAAGATATTTTTAAAGCACAGGCTATATCAACATTTGAAACTTTGGAGGAGATTAAATTCGAATTAAAAAAAAGAAGTAACATTAAAATGACCCCAATCAAGGCTCCTAATGTATAAGAGGAAATAATAATGGAATTGATTTCCAGGACTCCCCTAGATGAAGCTCCTTTTGAGATTCTTTCTGAGAGGTTGATCGTTATGGCTTGGGGAATCCCCATTTCTGAAGCGACCATAAAAATGCCCGTAATACTGATCACAATAAAAATGAGGCTTAAATCTAACGGAGGGAATAACCTGGATAAAATAAGATTTATTATAAAAAGACAGCCGCTGGTAACAATGCTCCCTTTTAATGAGTAAAGCGTATTCGAAGTAATCTTTCTGTAAACGGATTGGTCTATCGATGCATACATCACGTTATTCCAGATTCCTCCTTACTGCAGAGGAGATAGATCAAATTCCAATCCCCCTCCTTTTCTCTCATTTCCTCAATCACAAGCCCACTTTGCGAGACAAGCGTCTTATAATCATAAATGAAGGTATATTCGTTGGGTTTGAAAGTACCCCTCCGTAGATTCCCCTTTGACCAATAGGTTTCTTCAATAAGGATCAAATATTTTTTTGCTACTCTTTTTAGTTCTTGAATCGCCTTGCTGACATGCTCTTCTGGGACATGCATCAGTGTTGCATGAGTATAAACCAGATCATAAGATCGGTCATGGAATGGGAGCGAAGTGATATCCCCACAGCCTAATAAAACTTTATCATTAAAACCCCCCTTTGCTTTTTTAATCATCGATTCACTGATATCAAAACCAACCCATCTGGCTTGATAAGAAAGATTTTCAGTAAGAAACTTTAGATTCCTACCAAAACCACAACCCATTTCTAAAACGGTGTTCGGCTTCAACGCCTCCATCTTTTTCAACAGCCAATGGTGACTCTCATCAATTCTTCGTTGGGCTTTTTGCCTTGAATAGTTGTCGCTCCATCCATCCCAAAATTGTTTGGGCTTATATCCCTCTTTCAGGAGATGGTAAGTTCGGTATTTCAATTTCGAAAAGAAATTGAGGAGGTTGATTCGATATAATAATATTTTTAAGAGTTCTTTGTTCTTCATGGTATCCTCTATTCCTTCATCCCTTGGATAATATCCCGCATATATCCTACGAGTGAAAAAAGGGTTGGGCTCTCCTCATAGGATAGGCTGGTCTCAGCTTTTGCAATCGCTCTTCGGACCGCTCCCATTAGGTTTGCTTCATCATAGACGACCTCTATCATACTCGAGCTCCCCTCTATCGCTTTGGCTGTTTCTATTTGATGATTATCGATCAACTCTTTCAGTCTCCCATCTCTCGGAAAAACGATAAGGGGCTTATTGAATTCCCGGGCATACATGATCGGGCCTGCGGAGGCATGTCCGACGATTATCTTTGCCCTTTTAAAATGGGCGAGGGCTTGTTCGTAAGGAACAAAAGCAAAGCTCTTTGCATAAGTGGGATCATATTGAGTGAATCCCTGTTGGATGACCGTCTCCACTCCGATCTCCTTTGCGATCTCATCCATTTTTTTGACAAGTCTTGTGAAATCAAGGGGTCCGCTCCCCACGGTTACAAATATCAAAACACCCTCCCTCTAAACTGGGCTTTGGGACCAAATCTTCCCACAAGCGTTTCCCATTGGACTAAAAAGACATCGGATATGGGATAAAGCACCCTTGCCGTAAGAGATGGCTCAAAGACCCGGGTGGCTGTTTCCAAAAAAATAAGTTTCGTCCTAAAAAAAGTTTTACCTAAGAAAAAAGGAATGATCGCAATCTCTGAACCCGTAGAGAAGAGAACATTAGGCCGTTCCTTCAAGAGGATATAAATAAACTCGAAAAAATTAATAAAAATAGAAATGTATAGACCAATTCCTTTTGAACCCCAGAGTCGGACAAAATGTACTCGTTCGATGGAAGGATGGTGGAAATGGAGAAGGCTCTTCTGGACATAGGTGACGATGAACACCCGGTGGCCTTTGAATGCCTCTAACAATGGCAATGCTTCATCCAAATGCCCTCCTCCTGAAACAATTATTCCAATATTCATGTGCTCCCCTTAAGAGCTGACTTGCCAGATAGAAAGGTCCAAATTATCAAAAACAAGTTTCAAAAAACCCTGTTTTGGAAGTTTTTCAACGAAGGATCGCGGATATCCACCCGTATGTCGAATCGATTGGTCATTATAAATTCGATCTTTTTTGATAGCAACATAAGAGACTTCATATTTTTTCAGAATAGCCCTTTTTTCTTCCTCTCCTGCCTGCCAGAACAATTTTGGCATTTCGACGATATGGGACCAGACGATCGGCCTCCCTGTATACAAAACAAGGTTTTCCTCCGGATAAAAGAACACGGCGTCTGGAGAAGTTTGGGTTTTGATATAGCCATACCCTCTTTTTATCCCCGCTGGAACCTGTCTTTTCAAAAAAATATTTCCAGAAACCACCAAGAATTGTAAAAGGCACAGCCCTAAGATGACAATTCTCTGTCTCTTGCCTACCCAAGAGGCCAATCCTTTCCCCCCCAAAAGGGCGAGAGGAACCAGGATAGGCGAAAGATTTCTCACCGGGAGGGAATAATGGAAAAAGAGTGGAAAGATAAGTAGGTAAACTCCAATGGGCAACCATAGAAAAAGGTCTTCACGGCCAAACCGTTTTTTCCAGAAGTAAAGGCCAAGGCCTATCCAAATGGCAATGCCGAAATAAAGGATTAGATTTCCTGGGTGTTGATATAATGAGGAAGGTTCAAAAAGAATCACGGGTGGACCTTCTTTTGGAATATACTTCGGGGCAATGTAATAAAAGAAACCAAAGTGCGTTTTGCGAAAATAGAGCTCTGGCAAATTAATCACCATAACGGGCAGTCCGAAGAGCAGAAAAGCCCTTATTTTTTCTATCCATTTGGATTCATAGTAAAAAAAGAGCAAGATGACAAAGCCGGGTATTAAGAGAAGGCCGTTGACTTTGGTCAGGAGCATGGCACCAACTCCAATCCCAGCATAAACCCATTTTTTTCTGTGAAGCATCCAGAGTGAAAACATCGACCATGCCGCAACTGGAATATCTAAATAAAGGAGAATGCTGAATGTTCCTACAAGCGGAGCAGATAGAGCCAGTATCATTCCCAACTCTCCAGCCATTTCGCCATATAATCTCTTGCCTAAAAAATAACTGGATACGGCTAATAGAAGAAAATAGAAGACCTGATATCCTTGCGCTAACACAACAGAAGGAGAACCTGCTAACCACCAGAGCCCAGCGAGTAATCCATGCCAAAGGGGAACATCCGAGTAGAAATAATCCAGTTTCGGGTAAGGGGCATAGATTGGATTTGACGAAATCCTTTTTCCAGTCTCATAAATCCCTTTTGCAAAGGTATAGTGGTAGGCTTCGTCGCCTAAATAAACATCGCTCTTGATTCCCACAATGAATAGGAGCAGCGCACATGCCAAAACAACAAGAATCCTCTTCTTCAGCATTTCTTAATCCCTAAACATGAGATACCAAACAATTTGAAAGCATTCCCTGATTACAACTCTACGGTCCCTTGGGTTACGCCACCATCCTTTAGCCTGAAAGGCACTGGGATCGCCACTCACTAATACCTTCAACTTAGAAGAGAAAGTCTTTTTAAATATCATGGAGACCCTTCGCGTATGGGGTGGAGAGGTCACAACGATAGCTGACTTTAGACCTCTCTCCTCAAGTAACTGTTTGGAAAAAGAAGCGTTTTCGACTGTTGATTCTGAACGCTTTTCCGAGATAATATCTTCTTGAGATACTCCGAGTTTGATTAAATACATCTCCATTAGATCGATCCCCGTTTCCTCCCAAAGGTTCGTCCCCCCTGACAAAAGAATTTTCTTTGAAAATCTTTTTTGATAAAGATTAAAAGCATGGCGAAGTCTTTGCCCCTCATCATCTCCGCTTAAAACAATAATAACGTCAACTTTATATGGAGCCTCATTTAAAATTAATATTTCTCCTATTTTTGTTAACAAAAGGGGTGTAGAAAACCATAGAACAACTATTAAAATAAGAAGCGATGAGATTAAAAGAATCTTTTTCTTTTTTATATGAGCCACTCGGTTATCTTCTCCTTATTACCCGGATGATAGAAGCTCCAATTTTTGAATTAGCCGTCTTCCACATTTGATTCCATATCCAAGGTTTCAGGAGACTCAATCTCTTTTCAAAAAAATAGAATGGATATTTCTCTGCTCCCCATTTTTCCTTAAAATTCATTAAGGCAGTATCGTCTTCCTTTGATGTCATCAGATCAAAATATTTTTTCCCTTCACGAATAGCCAAACATATTGAGCGATGTACCAAAAGATCATTTGGACAGTATTGAAAATATTTCTCTGAAGAGGCCGAAAAGAAATAGTAGATGGTATCATCCGAAAAAAGGAGGATGATGCCTGCCACGATCTCTCCCTCTTTCTTTGCAAGAACCATTTTGGCTTTATCCGATTTGACCAGATGTTCATAAATCGAATAGAGGGATCTTTTTGTCCATGTCGTATAGGCTACATTTCTTCGCATGGTTTGATTATAAAGGGCGAATACTTCCTCAATCTCAACAGGAGTACTTATCTCCTCCAAATAGATCCCTGACTTTTCTGCCTTTCGGATATCCCTCCTCACCCTTTTTTTATAACCGTTCCACAATTGCTCTTCGGTCATCCCCTCAAGATTTAACAAATGCGTGTAAGCAACTTGCTGCTGGTATTCCTTCAGATCCGGAAATGGATTATTAATATTTCTTCCAATACGGATTAATTGAATACCATCCTTTTTTATAGACTTCTCAAAAATACTCAACGATTGAGGAATTAACTGAAAATTCCCTACAAACCCTCCGTAAGGAATATTTGAGTAAAACATTTTAAGAATGCCAAAGTTGAAGATCATCCCTGGCAGAGCTAAATAAATTTTTCCTCCCTCTTCTAAACAATAGCAGATGACCGGGACTCTAAACCCTTCTCGGAGGACCTCAAGCCATTCCCTCCGATTGAAAAAGCAGGAGGAGTTTTCTAAAAGAAATTGGATGGCTTCACCCTCTTCTACAGACCGCTTGCGGACAATCATGCTCATCTCAATCGCTCATTTCAATATTACTATTCCAAATCAGGCCTTTCAAAACTTTAAAACAGATCCGCTTTCATCCATGTTTTCTTATGGTGTACTCCCGTCCATAAAAAATACCATCCAAAAGCAACCACATACACAGCGACTCGCCCAAGGAGTAAAAATGCTCCCACATTTTCATAATATCCATTGATGAAGAGAAAATAGACAGGGGGGATATCCCCCAAACCAATTCCACCCGGTGTAGGTGAGATGAAGGAACCGATGGCACTGAGCACCATTACCGCGAGAATAATTTTAAAGGGAACCTCCATCCCCACAGACAGGAAAAGACCCCAATTGGCATAGGTCATAACCGCCCAAGAAATACAAGTAAAAAATATTAATACCGGAACGATTCGCCACGAAAATAAATTTCTCATCGATTGATAAAAATGTTCCACTTCTCTTACAATTTTCTCTTCCAAATTGAGAATCATCTGGAAGTATTTCACCTTCTTCAGTGCGATGAGTAATTTCTTTCCTGTCGAGAGGATAAACATTCCAAACCTCTCTTTGGTTGTTAAACCATAGAGGAGGAATAGGATGATCCCCAGGGTTACTCCAATCCATATCAAAGATTTAGAAGGTAAAAAGTTACGGAACAGGATCCCAAAGACAAAGATGGCAATCAAAAAGGTTATCGAACTTTCAATCACCCGGTTAAAAAGGACGATGGATGAAATCTTCCCTTTCGTTTCTTTTATAAATAAAGCGGTAACCAATTCTCCTGTTCGCCCAGGGGTGATGACCCCTCCAATCAAAATGCTGGATGATAAAAAAAGGACCTCCCTGACCTTCAAATCCATCTTTGTTCGATGGCACATGATGGCCCATTTCATGAAAGGGATGAATTGCTGAGCAATAACGATTAGGCCCACGCTCATCAGAAGGTAAGCGATCCTTACGCTCTTCAATGCTAAAAAAGTCTCTTTTAATCCAATTTGGATAAGGAGGAATAAAAATATTCCACCCCCTAAGATCATCCATAGCCAGTTTCTAATAATTCTCTTAATCCAATAGATTACTTTTCCTTTCTTTAAATTGTTTTGTTTCAAATATCTATTTTCCTCTCACTTTAAGAACTCTGGTTGAGTTTCCCACAACAACATAACCAGGTGGAACATCCTTTGTAATAATAGACCCAGCACCTATCACGGCACCCCTTCCTATGGTGACACCCATGAGGATTTTGGACCCAGAACCGATCCAGGCATCTTCTTGGATCGTTATCTTTTTTGTAACAACTCCTTGCTGATTCACAGGTTTAGTCGGATCTTGATAAATATGATTGAAATCTACAATATCGTTATGTGGTGAGATTAAAACATTATCACCGATTTCTATCGCTTCATTGCTTGTCAGGACAGAATATTCCCCTACATAAACATTATTCCCAATGCTAATCTTTCCTTTTTCTGACGTACTGATGACAACCCCTTTTTCTATACTTACATTATCTCCAATATTGATGGGGCACCCTTTCTTCGAAGCGATCTTCACTCCTTCATATATCTTCACATTTTTTCCTATGTGTCCACCGTTCATCATCAAAATGATTTGCCAGAAAAGGTAACGGAGACCAAGGTTAAAAAGAATAATAAATCTTAATACCCTTCCTAACATAAATCACCCCACTTAAATTTAGTAATTTCCTCCTCTTGATTAATCATTTATCTACTTCCCTGCCCTTGATGCCATAATAGGTCACAATAGCTCCCTTCCTAACCCAACTCTCGAGTTGGGTGAATGGGCTTGCGGATAGGGTTGAAAGTACCCAAAATAATCTTTGAAAGAAAGGGGTCCCGCCTCTACCCTCCTTCCTCCAAGCCTTCTGTGGATCGAGGTTAGGGAAAAGGGATAGGACCAGGGTGGGCGGATGCCACCATCTCATAAAATGGTCCACTTTCACCGCCGTAAATCCGGTCTTTTTTAATAATGACCTGAGGACTTCCGTTCCAAAATAGTAAAGGTCTCTCGGGACGTCGAACGCCGCCCATCTCTTCTTAAATATTTTGTATTGGAAAGAATCCTTGTTCGGAACCTGAATAATCAAAAAACCATCTTCTTTCAAAATTCGATGAGTTTCTTCGCACACCAGAATGGGGTTGTGGGTGTGTTCCAAAACATTATAAAGTGTGATGATATCAAAAAATCCGTCTGGGAAATGAGCCGAAAGCAGATCTCCTTTCTTAACATTCAGTTTTAAGTGCTCCTTCGCGTAGTCTGCCGAATCAGAGGTCTCGACACCATAAGTTTCAAACCCTTTGTTTCTAAATACATCGAGTCGATCGCCCGTCCCGCACCCTATATCTAAAACCTTTCCAGAGACTCTCCTTGTAAATCTTACCACCTTTGAGACCTCATCCCGCAACAGATGATAGCGATAAGCCTTCTCCAGTTCCCTAACGCATTTTGTAAAAAATGACTCGGCCTCCAGGGTTTCCTTCCAGGAATAAGTTTCCGGATAGAATTTTCCTACCTCTTCCTGAGAGGGCCTAGGATTGACATAGATAAGTCCACATCCCTGACATTCGACAACATTAAATCCATCTTCAGCAACACCAAATTTATCTTTCTTGCTAAAAAGGACTCGGGTGTTACCCAGGCCACAAAGATTGCAGTTCACATACTCCATTAGAATTCTCTTTTCCCGAATTCCCTGATCTCGTGGATAATCAAATCGGCCTCCTCATCCTTCAAATCGGGAAAAAGAGGGAGGGTCAACAACTTCTTCCAGACGGTATCAGAAACAGGTGTCTGGCCCCGAAAGGCATGATACATCTCATAATGATTATTGGGGATATAGTGGACCCCTGTAGAAATCCCTTTCTCCTGGAGATAGATATTGAGTTGATCCCTCTTCTCAACCTTAATAACATAATTGTGATGGGAAGGTTCTGCATAAGACCTGACGGCGGGAGTTTCCAACCAGTTTAAACCTTTAAGACCCTTATTATATTTCTCTGTTATCTCTTTTCGCCTCTGATTCATCTTATCCAGTTTTTTGAGTTGAACAAGCCCGATGGTCGCTGGAATATCATTCATATGGCATTTGAAACCCACCTCTTCCACATTATAGTACCAGGAATATTTCTTGTCCTTTTCTTCCCTGGACCAGGTATCTTTCGAAATGCCCATCCATCTCAGTTTCATGAGTCTCCCATAGAGCTCTGGGTCATCGGTGGTAATCATCCCTCCCTCTCCGGTAGACATATTCTTCACAGCATGAAAACTGAAGCAAGCGAGATCTCCCACGGAGCCCAATTTCTGCCCTTTATACGCTCCGCCACAACCATGGGCCGCATCCTCGACAACCCGAATGTTCCTCTCTTTGGCTATCTCCAAAATAGGATCCATATCGCATGCATGCCCTCCATAGTGGACGGCTACAATGGCTTTTGTCTTTGGAGTAATATTCTTTCTAATTTCCCCCGGATCAATATTGAGGGTATCTGGTTCAATGTCCGCAAAGACCGGAATCCCTCCATTATAAAGGATGGCATGATTGGTTGAAATGAAAGTCATCGGGGTGGTCACGACTTCCATTCCTTCAATTTCAAGAACCTTCAATGCCAAATGGAGCGCAGCGGTTCCTGAATTGAGGGCCACGGCAAATTTTGTCCCGATATACTCGGCAAACTTTTCTTCAAATTCTCTTGTTTTTGGACCTAAACCAATCCATCCAGTTCGGAAAGGTCCTCGGAGGGCCTCCAGTTCCTCTTCGCCAAAGGAAGGCTTAAATACAGGTATCATCACAGTTCCCCCCTTATTCCCTTAATGCAATCTTTTTTGCAGAGATCCCAAATTGCTTGATGAGTTGGTATACCTCTCGATTCGAAATCCGCTTCTTTCTCTGGATGGCCCTTCTCTTTCGGATCATCAAAGGGATGGATTTCCAAATCGAGAGATAAATCTTCACCAATACCTTGACAAGTTCGATCTTTGAAAAATCACTGGTAAACCGACCCGCTGCCCCCTTTCCAGTGAAGGCACCATAAGCCTGCAATACATATCGCCAAAATGTGTAGAATTGGCCAAATATGAGGAGGGAGACAGGAAAGTTCTTAAGGGCCACCCAGATGCGATTCCTCTCGACCAAGAAGGCTTTAAATGAGGAGTAAGTTCCAGAACTGGCGGAGTGAAAATGGTGGACAATAGCTTTCGGATTATAGATACATTTCCAACCTGCTAATTGGGCTCTCCATCCCATATCCGTCTCATCAGCATAAGCGAAGAAATCTTCATCATAAAGACCTATATCTTCTAACATCTCCCTGCGATAGAGGCAAGCGCAATCGCTGGCGAAGAAGACCTCTGCCTCTTCATCGTATAGATCTCCTTTTTCAAGCCTCCCTCTTCCGATAGAGAGCCCGTCAGGACAGACTACAATACCAGCAGCATCGATGAGATTATCTTCGTATTCCAGAAGAATCTTGGAGGCACAGGCCCCGTACCTTCGGTCCTTCTCAAGAGAGCCCTTTAACTCTTCGATACATTTTGGATCTAAGCGCGTATCGTTATTCAGCATCATGATATATCTTCCCTCAGAGGATAGAATCCCAACATTATTGCCTCCTCCAAATCCCAGATTTCTCTCATTTACGATTAATTTAATATCCGGATACCTATTTTTTATGAAGTCCACCGAACCGTCTGTGGAGGCATTATCCACGACAATCGTTTCCAATGGACGAAATGTTTGAAGCATAAGGGATTTTAAACATTTCTCCAAGACCTTTACGCCGTTCCAATTTAAAACGACGACAGAGATTAAAGAATTCTCTTCCATAGGTCAATACACAATTTCGTAGACAATGATCAGATTCCCATTCTTTTCTTTGTATTGATGAAATTCTTTTAAATCCTCCAGTCGAATTGATACTACAAAATCCGGATTTAGATCTGAAGTATTCTTATTGATTAAAATATACTTAACCCCCCTCTGTTTTGCAAAATCGATAACCTCCCTATAAGATTTACCGGGTTTTCCCGGTTCCGGAATTCCTGAAGGTAACATGATGAATTCCCGGTTCGCATAAAATGTTTCTTGAGGACTATTACTCATGATGATAGCATCTCCAGGGGTATTCTGTTTTAACCATAGTCCAACCTTCTTTTGCTCTGCACGATGACCTCTCTCCGGTCTCATACTTTGTGGTAATTGAACGAGAATGGCGAGAATGATTAAAAAGGAGACCCAATTTTCAGGGTTTGATATTTTAAGCCTCTGCAAATACTTTTGAATTTTCAAAACACCAGCACCCGCCCAGAATAGTGAAATAGGTATTAATGGAATAGAATAGCGGATGGTTGACCCTGTAAATGTAGACAAAGAAAATAGATGAAATAGAACAATGGAAGCAAGGAACCATTCCAATTCCTCCCCTTTTTGTCTCACCCTTATCAAACCAAAAAATAAAAATAACCACAAAGTAAAATGGTAAGCTCTCAGGTAATGGTATGTGGTCAAGGGAATGTATTGGAAAATATTTTTCGCGATCGCAGGGATATTAGAATTCTTAACCACGGATTTTGGCTTTTCAATAACTTTTTCTCTTGCCGGATCATTTTTCCCCTCAACCCGGTTTAACAGCTGAGATTGGACCGACACTCCTTTTTTTGTTATCAGCCATTGGCCTGTTTCTTGATGGATATAAATGACGTAGGGGACCACAAAAATAAAAACGGTCAGGATCAGGGCTCCAATAAAAATAGATCTTTTGAACCATTTCTTCTTAAGACCACCGTCCACGATTGCCCAGATTAAGTAAACGAGAACATAACCGATCCCCTCCGGCCTTGTCAGATAGGCCAAACCGAGAAAAAATCCTGATAACATTGTGCTCCATAATTTCTCTTTTCTCAGCCCTGTCCAGAAAAAATAGACTGATAGAACCAGTAATCCCCAATAAGTGGCTTCTGTAAGGAGCATTCCCGAATACGTAACTAAGTAGGAATGGAACGAATAGAGAAGTGCTGAAAAGATGGCCTCTCTTTGACCAATTGCCTTCTTCACTAAATAGAATAATGGAATGACTGTAAGAGTTCCAAATAACAAGGAGATAAATCTCCCTGTTATTTCAACATGTGCGGTATCCGGTGAAAACAAGAAAATTAAGAAAGGATAAAAAGGATGTAAGGCAGATGAGAGTCCCTTTACAAAATCATGTCTTAAGAAGTCTCTCGCCATGAATCCATAGCCGGCGCCGTCATAGGAAATCCCTTTTGCCATCAGAGTTGCATAAAGTCTTAATCCAAAGGTAATCCCAAGCAGGATCCAAAATATCTGTTTTTCATTGAGGTCTTTTATAAAAAGCACTATTTTACTAACCATCTGTCCAGGTTCCTCTTTCTCTAATCCAAACTAACCGCCGATAAGGTTCCTCGAAATCGGGCCAGAAGACATCATGCTTAACGCCCATGTTGGGTCGGGTGAGGCTTAGCCTAAAGAAACCCCCCAAGACCAATGTCAAGAGCTATATTCTTACCTAAAGGTGGAAGACGAAACGGATCCTTCTTGTATCTTCTCTAAAGCTTTGTAAGTGGGATCGAGTCTCCTTAACCAAGTCTTTAATTGCCACAATCCACATGCTTGCCAATGGCTCAGACCCGCCCAACCTCCTCAAGTTCTGGAGAAGTTATGTTAAGAAATGAGCAAATTCAACGAGATTCAAATTTATTTAAACGCAAATCTTGAAAAGGTCAAGAGTCGCCTGAGGAAAAATATTAAAATTTGAAACAATCTTCATAAAAGGAATGATTACAGAAATCAAGGGAGTTGATTTCATCTTCTCCTCACATCAATCCGAGGATGTGATCAACTCTTGTAAATTTGAAATGCTTTAACAAGAATTCCAATTTTCTCAATCCAGAAGAGAGGCCGTAGTATGAGGCGATACGATTGAAAATGGATAATTTCAGTCTTGGTGTTTTCGGATCGCCTTCCCAGGGATGGAAGTAGATGAGGAACGAATGCTGTCGACTCATTCTCTTCAATCCCCAATAAAGAAGAGGGAGGGGATACATCCTAAAATAGCCCCCCCCTGCTATGGGAAGCTTCAGTTTCCCAAAGGTCAATAAGGAAATGGGAAACTCTATAAGGGGGCTCTGAGGATCGTTCTTCCTCAAGTCTTCTAATGAGATCCGGTAAGGATAAATAGGGGCGCCACTGATCCCATAAAGAGGACTTAGTTTCATAGGAAATATGCTCGCATCATATTGGTAGCCAAAATCCACGAGAACCCGAAGAGCCCATTTGGTACGATTATCAAGAGAAAAACAAGGGGCCCGAAAGCCTTTAATCTTAATCTTTCCCAGAATCCCTTCCATGACGGAATGGAAACGTCTAAGCTCCTCTCGAAAGAGACTTTCATCCAATTGCCATAAAAGTCTATGCGAAAAACCATGGCAACCGATTTCATGCCCTCTCTGGAAGATGGATTGAATGAGATCAGGATTTTGCTCGGCTACCTCTCCCACCACAAAGAAAGAAGCTTTGGCTTCATACCGGTCAAACAGGTCGAGAATTGGCAAGGTCGCCTCTGCTGCCCGAGAGATAGGGGATCTTTTTCCCTCCATCATTTCTGAGTGATACCATTCCTCTAAATCAACAGACAATGCATTGATCACAGTCATCGCAGCTAAGCCATTTTTTTTACTTTCAAGTAATTAGACGACGTCTGTATCTGCCCAGTTCACATACCATGCTTTCGGGTCAAAAAGTCCCCTCCCCTCCTTATGAGAATAGATCATGAAAAGAAACTTTTTTAAACTGGGAAGAAATCCTATATCCTTCAGGATCTTATAATAAAGGTGGCCCTTGGGAACCATAAAGCCGAGAAGATCAGCTCCCTCCTGGCTGCTGTGTTGAATTCCTTTTTCAACTAAAGCCGAAAGGGCACCTTCATCTAATGCCAATAAATCGACGATGACAGCACTATTAAATTTGAGGAGCTCAACCTTTCTCAACACAATGTAACCTTTCATTTCTCCACCCTCTTTTGCTCTGTAAACAGTATAGGTTCTTGTCGGGTGTTGAAAGTAACGCCAGGTCATATAGTCCGAGTCACGAACCCCAATGATGGGGTATAGGGAAAGTGCCTTGTGCCAAAAAGACTCAAACCGATCGTCCAATTTTAGGATTTCTTCAATTACGATTTCTTCGGGTACGTCTCTTTTCCTCCTTTGAAAAAAAAGGTTATAAAAAAGCCTGGCAGCCCCTCCGATAAGGAAACCGAGAGGCAAAAAATGGAGGTAACGGTTCACAATGCCTCTAAATCTTATGGGATAGACCAAAACGGGAAGGTCTACCACCCCTTCCCAGCCCATTTTTTTGAACCCCTGAATGGTCTCCCGGCGTATGAGATATGCCATCATGAAAAGTCCGTTTTTTTCTATAACGCGTTGGATGGCATATTTTCCCATCGCCTGGAAGATCCCTCTTCTCCGATAGTCAGAATGAACCATGATATCCACGGAAAGGGTTCCACGCACTACTTTTCCATAGAATGAAAACCGTCTCGGCAGGTCGGCAAAGTGACCGACGACCTTGTCCATATCTTCTGCGATGTATATCAACCCCTTTCCGGCAGGCTGCTCTATGAATTGCCACCTCCAAAATCTGGGGTCTAATTTGTCTTTTTCCATTTCCCCGAAAGCATCTCTTCTGAGAGAAAAAATCTCCTCCATGTCCTTTTCATTTCCATCCCGCACTTTCCAGCGATCCATTTTATTCATTGGTCTCTTTACTCTACGGTGAATGAACCATTTCCAATATCCCAATGTCGCTTAATATATCCTAAACAGATTACTCTTCCCCCTGACTCTTCTGAGGACGGTACTCCAAATAAAGCAATGGAATGATTTTTAGGGCGCCAAAATTAAGGGAAATAAATTTTCCTATCATCTCAACGTGTGCGGTGTCTGGAGAAAACAGAAAAATCAAAAAGGAATAAAAAGGAGGGGCAGGTGAAGATAACCCTTTTATGAAATGGCCTTTTAAGAAATCCCTTGCTATGAAGCCATAGGCAGCGCTATCATTGGCAATCCCTTGTGCCATCAGGACAGCATAAAGTCTTAAGGCAAAAGTGACCAGGATGAGAAGAACTAAAATCTGCCTCTCATTTAGGTTTTTAAAAACGGTGATGATTTTATCGGACATTTTAATGAGGTTTGCCCTATCGATTCCTTCTGGTTTTACGAATGCCTGACCAATACCTGAATAATCTTTTCAGCTGCCTTCCCATCTCCAGATAAATCCATCCCCTTTCTCGAAGGTGTTTTCCTTTCCAGATACTTCAATCCCCTTAGAATCTTTCTGGTCCCTGTGCCAACCAGTACATTCCATCCGGTTTTAACCGTCTCAATCCACTCTGTCTCGTCCCTTAAGGTGATGCAGGGAACCCTCAACCAGTAGGCCTCTTTCTGGACACCTCCTGAATCAGTCAGGATGGCCTTAGCATTTTTCTCCAACTGGAGCATGTCGAGATAAGAAACTGGCTCAATAAATCTAATATTCCTAAATCTGGAAAGAAGATGATAGACTCTCATCATCTTCTTTGTTCTGGGATGAAGGGGAAGGATGACAGGCTCGTCTGGACGACGAAGTCTGGCCGAAGTTTTTTCCCCAATCTCATTCAAGGCTTCAAGAATAGATTTTAACTTTTTGGGGTCGTCGGTATTTTCCGCGCGGTGGAGGGTAGCCAAATAATAGTTATGAGTTATGAGTTTTGAGGTTCGAGTTTTAACCGTAAGAAGGCCTAAATCTTTTAAGATGGAGGACTTTTCTTCAGCCAGCTCAGAATAATAGAGAATCGAATCGTACATCACGTCGCCTACCTTTTTAACAACTCGTGCCTCTCCATTCTTTATCCCCTCTTTCAATAAATTCCTGACCGACTGGGTTGTGGGACAAAAAAGTAGCGTCGAAAGATGGTCCGTTAGAAGACGGTTGATTTCTTCGGGCATGGTCCGGACGTAACTTCTTAAACCTGCCTCCACATGGGCGACGGGAATTTTGAGTTTTGCTGCAGCCAAAGCACCTGCCAGGGTTGAATTCGTATCCCCATAAACGACAACTATTTTAGGCTCTTCCTTTTCGAGGACAACTTCAATATGTTCAAGCATCATCCCGGTCTGCTTGGCATGAGAACCAGAACCCACCCCCAGATGGTAATCCGGCCTGGGAAGTTCAAGCTCTTCGAAAAATACTTTATCCATCAGGTAGTCATAGTGCTGACCTGTATGAACCAATATTTCCTGAATCCGCCTCTTCTCGTAGAGTCGTGTCTTCGACCTTTTATTGAATTCTTGGATCGATCGACTGATGGCTGCAGCCTTAATAAATTGGGGCCTTGCACCCACAATCGTCACAATCTTCATCCCTTTAACCTTTCTTATGGAATATCTGGGTATAGTCTATGAGTTAAGGTTACGAAGCCCATTTCGTATAATGAACGATGGACAATGAACAAAAAAGGTAATACATTGTTCATCGTTTATCGTTTAACGTTCATCGTCCCTAAATGATACGGGCATCCTTACCATTACCTTCTACCCTTTATTTTTAAACCAACCTCACTCCGGCACGGTCTTTTTTATATCGTTTCCCACAGGCTTTGCACACGGTTTTCCCGGATCGAAAACTAATTTCCTCAGCACACTGACAGATCCATCCTTTCACTCTCCCCGGATTCCCATAGACCAAAGCATAATCCGGGACATCTTTGGTTACGACAGAACCGGCTC
>Ga0214474_1000283_pt1 | contig 26622 bp, 21 predicted proteins | sample RVTome_2_FD_187335 | JGI IMG/M metagenome (GOLD analysis project Ga0214474, IMG submission 187335) | Soil microbial communities from uranium-contaminated site in the Upper Colorado River Basin, Wyoming, United States - RVT95D214 HiSeq ... | reverse complement strand
CAAATGAGGGAGACCAAGACCGATGAAAGTATTGTTGTCGATTAAGCCGGAATTTGCCGAAATGATATTTTCCGGAACAAAAAAATACGAGTTCCGTCGTTCTGTGTTTAAGAATCCTGATGTGAAAACCATTGTTGTTTATGCGTCTTCTCCTGTGCGGAAAGTTATCGGCGAGTTCGAGATAGAAGCGATCATTAACGACGAATTGGTAGCGTTATGGGAACAAACAAAGGAATATGGCGGTATAAACGAGGATTATTTCTTCCTGAATATTGCGTTCTTTGGTTGATAATTGGGAAAAATAGTGGACTAACCATTTGAGACCCTCTATATTCTTGGGTTGGAGAAAGAAACAAAAAAACCAAGAATAAAGGAGGAGGTAACCCAAATGGTTAAGTCCAAAAAGCAGCATAACGAGAAAAAGGGCATAAAACAAGGGGAAAATGGGCATGGCCGGAAGACCAGGAAAATCAGGGCTTCTACGCGTCATGGATATACGAATGAATATTTAAGCCCTTATGGAGGGCTTTTAGCATTGGTCAAGTTATGGGATGGGTTGAAATTTGAGTCCTTGTTTTCAAAACTCTATTGTGAGCCTAGTCGGGAGACCCAATATGGGAGCCTTTTTTTGATCAAGGGGTTTCTATTACTACTGTTTATCGGGTTTTGCCGGTTGAATCATTTTGTTTATGTGTGTGAGGATCCTATGTTGCTGGGGATATTAGGGGTGGAGCAGTTGCCGGCGGTCAGCACGTATTGGCGGTATCTTCAATCGATTGGGCAGAATCAGTCGTTGAGTTTGTTGCGGTTGATGGGGGTTTTGAGGGAGCGGGCATGGAAGAGTCTGGGGATTGAGCACGAGAGGATTCATATTGATGTGGATACGACCGTGGAGACGGTGTATGGATTGATCCAGGGGGCGAAGCGAGGGCATAATCCTGGGCATCGAGGCAAGAAAGGGTTGAGGCCCGTATTGGCTTTCATTTCGGAGACGCGGGAATATCTGGTGGGGAAGCTTCGTCGGGGAGAGACGATATCGGGTCGAGAGGTGGCGCGATTCATTTTATCTTTTGCGAAGTTGATTCCGAGTTGTGTGAAGCAGGTCATTGTGCGGATGGATGCGGAGATGTATAGTTGGGTTGCGGTGAAGGCCTGCCTTCGTCGAGGGTATGATTATATCATTTCAGTGAAGCGGACACGGCCTCCGTTTGATTCGGAGAGGTGGTATAGCGTGGGGCGGGATAAGGAGATTCAGTATAACCATTGTTTCTTTCAGCCTACGGGGTGGGAGAAGATGTGTCGGTTTGTGGCCCAGCGCATCCCGAAAGAAAGGGATAATGATCCTTCTGGATCGGTGCAGTTTGAGCTTTTTGAGGATGACCGATATAAATATCGAATCTTTGTGACGAGTCTGACTTCTAAACCCCACCGGGTGATTGAAGAGTATGATGGGAGAGCGGGGGCTGAGAATCTGATTGGAGAGGCGAAACGGGAAGGATTGGCAGCGATTCCGAGCAAAAAGTTTCAAAGCAATTATGCCTACTTTCAGATCGTGATGCTCTCGTACAACTTATGGCGTTATATGGTAGGTTTTGCCAATCTGAATGATCAAAAGCAGAAAACGAAAGGGGATCAAAAGAAGACCATTCAGAATACGATTCATATATCGAGATTAAAATTGCTCTTCATTGCCGCAAAGATTATCGGTGGGAGGAACCGGGTTCAGATCAATTATTCTTCCCATCTCAGCGGGAAGGAGCGTTTGGATCGTCTCATCCACAACCTCGATATGCTGCGCAAACACCCGGAAATATTAAACAGTCCAATCTATTGGCATAAACAATGTCAATTCCCCATGCAAAAAATATTTTGCACGAAAACTGTTGCTTGAGGTTAAAAATGCTATTGTGACGCAAAATTCAGGTTCTTTAAATACTTCTCCAATAGAGAATACGGCTATGCCATCCATATAAAGAATGCAACAAAATACAGAAAAGCATTGTGCTTGCGTGAAGACTTTAATGCTACACCGCCGCAGTCTTTTATGTATTTGAACACGGAGACGGTATGAGTGAGTGGAAGGAGTGCAGGCTGGGAGATGTTGCGGAATTTAAAAATGGGAAATCGCGGCCTTCTGAAATGGTAAATGGAACCATTCCAATTTATGGAGGGAATGGCATACTTGGATATACTGACACATTTAATTATCAAGGCGAGACGGTTATTGTAGGACGGGTTGGAGCATATTGTGGGAGTGTATTCTTCGAGAATAAACCTATTTGGGTTTCTGACAATGCTTTATATACTATTCCTAAAAATGAAACTGATGCCAAATTCCTTTATTATCTGCTAAAAAATATGGGATTAAACTCTCAGGCCGAAGGTTCGAGTCATCCGTTGCTTACGCAAACCCTGTTAAATTCTCTTGATGTTTTTGTAACAGATTTTCTCCCCGAACAGCGGGCCATCGCCAGTGTGCTTTCCAGCCTTGACGACAAGATTGACCTTCTGCACCGGCAAAACAAGACGCTGGAAGGAATGGCCGAAGTCCTTTGGCGGAAAATGTTTGTGGAAGAGGCAGATCCAGGATGGCGAGAGATATCACTGCTCGAAATAATTGATTTAGTTGGCGGTGGCACGCCGAAAACAGAGGTTTCAGAATATTGGGATGGAGCAGTGCCTTGGCTTTCTGCCAAAGACATAACATCAAACCATAAATGTTTTATTGTACAGACAGAAAAGGACATATCTGAATTGGGTTTAAAAAATAGCGCAGCAAAAATATTACCCCAATATGCAACAATTATTTCTGCAAGAGGCACTGTAGGTAATTATTGCATCCTTTCTAAGCCAATGGCTTTCAGTCAATCAAATTATGGAGTATTACCAAAAATTGATGGCTGCTTTTTTTTCACATATTTATTGATTGCTTTTATCGTTGATGAGCTTAAATCAGCGGCTTATGGCAGTGTCTTTGATACGATAACAACAAATACATTTAGAGAACAAAAAATAATATTACCATCAAAAGACATAATATTATCTTTTGAGAAAATGATAAATACGTATTTTGAAAAAATATATAATAACACTATCCAGATCCGTACGCTCTCACGTCTGCGTGACACGCTCCTCCCCAAACTCATGTCCGGCGAAGTTAGGATGAAAATATGATCGCCTTCACTGAATCTGAAATTGAAATCTTTTCTCTTGATGAACTTAGACGGCTTGGCTTCTCCTACATTCCGGGGCCGTCTATCGCGCCTGATATTGAAGAAACTCAGAGTTTCATTGTGGCTGAACCTACGGTGCCCTATGGCGAACCTGAAAAACGCGAAAGCTATGGGAATGTTGTTTTAAAGCATACGCTGGAACAAGCCATAAATCGCCTAAATCCTGCGGTGCCGGAAACGGCACGGCGAGAAACCCTTAAAACGGCGCTGTCTGTGTATTCTCCCCAGTTTATCGACGCGAACGAAGCTTTTCATAAAATGCTTGCAGAAGGTGTTCCGGTTACTGTACGGAAAGACGGCCAGGAACGCGGCGAGCGGGTTTGGTTGATTGATTTTCAGAAACCGGAGAACAATGTTTTCTTTGCAATAAATCAGTTTACCGTTGTCGAACGCAACCAGAATAAACGGCCTGATGTGATCCTCTATGTAAATGGCCTTCCGCTGGTGGTGATAGAACTTAAGAATCCGGCGGATGAAAACGCTACCGTCAGAAAAGCCTACGATCAGATACAGACCTATAAGATTGTCATTCCATCGCTTTTTTTCTACAACGCTTTTTGTGTGATCTCCGACGGGCTGGAAGCAAAGGCGGGAACGATCTCATCTTCCTTCAGCAGGTTCCAGACATGGAAAACCATTGACGGCAAAAAGGAATCTTCCGCCCACGTAAGTCAGCTCGAAGTGCTCATCAAGGGTATGCTGAACAAGGCAACACTTCTTGATTTGATACGGAACTTCATCGTTTTTGAAAAAGACAAAAAGATAGATGCCAAGACTGGACTTACACAGATTGAGACCGTAAAAAAGATTGCGGCATATCACCAGTACCACGCGGTGAATAAAGCCGTGGAAAGCACTCGTCTTGCCGCAACTGAAAAAGGAAGCCGCAAAGCCGGTGTTGTCTGGCACACTCAGGGCTCAGGTAAAAGCCTTTCCATGGTTTTCTATACGGGGAAACTGATCCATAATCTGGATAACCCGACCATTGTTGTCATTACCGACCGAAACGATCTTGACCAACAGCTTTTTGATACCTTTGCCGCATCCTCAAGCTTACTCGGCCAGCCTCCGGTGCAGGCGGAATCACGTGAACATTTGAAGTCTCTACTCAAAGTGGCATCGGGCGGAATTGTGTTTACGACCATTCAAAAGTTTTTCCCGGAAAATGACAACTCAGCATACGACCGATTATCCGAACGCCGCAATATTATCGTTATCGCGGATGAAGCGCACCGCACACAATACGGATTTAAGGGGAAGCTTATTGATGCCAAAGACAAGGCAGGCAATCATACCGGCAAACGTATTACTTATGGTTTTGCCAAATATTTGCGGGATGCCATCCCTAACGCGACCTTTATCGGTTTTACCGGCACACCGGTTGAAAGCACCGATATCAATACTCCGGCGGTTTTTGGCAATTACATTGATATTTACGATATCGCGCAGGCGATAGAAGACGGTGCCACGGTAAAAATCTATTACGAAAGCCGCCTTACCAAAGTAAACCTGACAGCAGAAGGCCGGAGACTGATCGAGGAATTCGATAAGGAGATGGTGGACGACGGGACCCCTGAGACCCAAAAGGCAAAAATCAAATGGTCGAAACTCGAAGCCATTGTCGGACATCCCCAGCGATTGAAGAATCTTGCCACCGATATCATCGCGCATTACGAAAAGCGCGCGGAAGTTTTTGATGGCAAAGCGATGATCGTGACGATGAGCCGTCGTATAGCCGTTGCTCTTTATAGTGAAATTATCGCTCTTAGACCAGAATGGCACAAGGAAGACTTGAAATCAGGTAATATCAAAGTTGTCATGACTTCGTCCTCTTCCGATAAAATGGAGTTTGACCCGGAAGACCCGGACAGTCTGGTAATTCCTTCGTATCATAGAACCAACAAAGAAGACCGCCACTTGCTGTCCGAACGCATGAAAGATCCCAAAGACTCTTTGAAGCTGGTTATTGTGCGGGATATGTGGCTGACCGGCTTTGATGTCCCCTGTCTCCATACGCTCTACATTGACAAGCTGATGAAAAGGCATACCCTCATGCAGGCAATCGCACGGGTAAACCGTGTCTTTGGCGACGATAAAAAGGGCGGACTCGTTGTTGATTACATCGGGATAGGGAATGCGTTGAAAGATGCAATGGCTTTTTATGCGAGTTCCGGGGGAAAAGGAAATGCGGTCGAGACCCAGGAAAAAGCATTAGAAATGCTTTTTGAAAAGATTGAGGTCGTGCGCCAGATGTTTCATGGGTTCGATTATATGCGTTTTTTCAGTGTAGGCACTTCAGAGCGTCTTTCTATCATCCTTCAAGCCGAGGAATTCATACTTTCAAGAGAACAAGGCCGGGAGCGCTTCATTAATGAGTCAACCGCGCTTTCAAAGCTTTTTGCGCTGGCCGTTCCTCATGAAGATGCACTTGCTTTGACCGATGAAATCGCCTTCTTCCAGTCCGTCCGGGCACGGCTGCTTAAGTTTGAAGGCGACGGTGATAACGGGGACAAAAAGAATTATGAATCCGCTATCCGACAGATCGTGAATCAGGCGGTCGAGTCAACGGGAGTTGTGGATATTTTCGACGCGGCCGGAATCAATAAGCCGGACATTTCATTGCTTTCCGAAGAATTCCTACAAGATGTAAAAGAGATGAAGCACAAGAACCTTGGCATTGAGCTGTTGAGGAAGATTCTCAATGACGAAATCAAGGTACGGCTTAAATTCAATATTACGGAAGGGAAGAATCTTCTGAATATGCTTGAGGCATCGATCAAGAAATACCAGAACAACCTTTTGTCAACCGCTGAAATTATCGAAGAATTAGTGGCAATCGCAAGGCAAATTCGAACCGTAGACGGTTTGGCAGAGAAGCTAAAATTAACGAAAGACGAATTCGCATTCTATACCGCATTGGAAATCAACGACAGCGCGGTAAAGATTTTAGGCGACGAAACACTAAAAAACATCGCCCGTGAAATCGCAGAAAAGGTTCACAAAAACGCGACAATAGACTGGGCAATGAAAGAAAGCGCCAGAGCAAAACTCATGGTCATTGTGAGGCGTACTTTGAATAAATACGGTTACCCGCCGGACAAACAACAAAAAGCTATTGACACAGTGCTCAAACAGGCTGCAGTACTGGCGGATTATTGGGTGGAACAGTAGGGAGGGTGGGGTCAAATCTTTACGGGCTGTTGCCCAAAAGATGCTTGCAAAAGAGCTGCGGGGTCTTTACTTTTGCTGTTTTTTTATTTCCTTATATTCTCGGTTGGAGAAGGCTGAGGGCGGCGTATAAGGAAATCTTTTTCCTTTTCTTCCGGATGGTGGAGATGTCATTATCTGGAGAATCAGGAGTTCGATTCTCCATTCACTTATGAAATGAAAATGACCTTTTCCAGCTTTTTAAAATGCGCATCACTTGTTACAACCTTGCAATTTTTTTCTAATGCAGTGGCATAGACAATGGCGTCAGCCATTGGGAGGTCATATTTCAGACTTAAGTCCGCAGCCAAGAGTGCGATGCTTTCACTGAGCTCAATGATTGAAGTTCTGTTGATTGCGGATACAGCAAGCAGTGCATCTTCTTCGGTCCTATCCGTTCTTATCTTTTTGTAAACCTCATAGAGCACAATTGTCGGCGTTACTATATTTTGCGGGTCTTTCAGGTATTTTATGTAACCATTAGCGCGTGAGCCGTTCGTGAAGAATTCGATCCAGCCTGATGAATCAATGAGCAACATCACCTCTCCTCATCTTCTCTAATGTCCTTTGTATCCATTCCTTTCAGAAAGCCTCTGAACGTCTCGAGGGGTTTTTCAGGCACGAAATAGATGATCCCTCCTTTTGTCACCACCGTCATCTTCTGGCCACATTTCAAATCGAGTTTTTCCCGTACCTCCTTCGGGATGACCACCTGATATTTCGGGGATATCGTTGTTGTTGACATTTGTCCTCCTTTTTTACGATCGATACGAATAAAGTAAAACGAACAGAGGCCCGTTGTCAATAGAAAAACATAGAACAAAAAATGTTGACGGTATGAAGAAATTGAATTTATAATAAGCTTTATAAAGGCAAGGGGGTTCCTATGTGGGATTATACAGAAAAGGTAAAGGATCATTTCTTAAATCCGAGGAATGTTGGAGAGATTGAAGATGCGGATGGAGCCGGCGAAGTAGGGTCCCTCGCATGCGGAGATGCCTTGAGACTCAGCTTCAAGTTAGACGAAAATAAGCGCATCAAAGACGTGAAGTTTAAGACCTTTGGTTGTGCCAGTGCGATTGCTTCCTCTTCTGCTTTGACCGAAATCGTCAAGGGGAAGACCCTGGAAGAGGCAGCGAAGGTAACCAATCAGGATATTGCCGACTACCTGGGTGGCCTTCCTGTAGAGAAGATGCACTGCTCGGTCATGGGAAGAGAAGCGCTCGAAGCGGCCATTGCCAATTATCGAGGGCAGGAGGTAAAGAAGGAGGATTTTGAGGTCATCTGCAACTGCTTTGGTGTTACGGACAGGGAGATTGTCAAGGCGATCCGAGAGAATGATCTTAAGACAGTAGAGCAGGTGACTTATTATACAAAGGCTGGTGGGGGATGTGGTCAGTGCCATCCGAAGATTGAAGCCCTCATCGAAAAGGTGAGAAAGGAGATGGAGAAAGAGGCGCCTCCTGCCAAGCCGGAGAGAAAGAAGCTAACAAACATCCAGAAGATCAAATTGATCGAGGAGACATTGGGGAGGGAAATTATACCCGCCCTCAAAGCAGATGGAGGAGATTTGGATTTGATCGACATCGAGGGGAAGAAGGTTTATGTGGCATTGAGAGGAAAATGCTCGTTCTGCCCGAGCTCCGAATTTACGTTAAAGCAGTATGTTGAGATGAAGTTGAGAGAATTCGTCAGCGATGATATAGAGGTAGAGGAGGTTAGACCGTGAAGACCGTCTATGTGGATAATAATGCGACAACGAAGGTGGCTCCTGAGGTCTTGGAGGGGATGCTACCCTATTTTTCTGAACTTTATGGCAACCCTTCCAGTATGCACTTTTTCGGAGGGCAAGTGGAGAAGAAGGTGAATGAGGCGAGAGAGAAGGTGGCAGATTTCTTGGGGGCAGAGCCATCGGAGATCGTCTTCACGAGTTGTGGAACCGAGAGTGATAACGCAGCGATATTGGGAACCCTCGATTCCTACCCTGAGAAAAGGCACCTCATCACGACCCGCGTGGAGCATCCTGCCATTGGCAATGTCTGTTCCTATTTAGGTCGAAAGGGTTATCGGATCACTGAACTCTCCGTAGATCGAGAGGGGCGATTGGATCCGGATGAGTTGAAGGAGCTCATCAAAGATGAGACGGTCTTGGTCTCCATCATGTATGCCAATAACGAAACCGGTGTCATCTTTCCCATTGAGGAGATTGGTGAGATTGTTAAGGCAAAAGGGATTCCTTTCCATACTGACGCGGTCCAGGCGGCCGGAAAAATCCCACTTAATATGAGGAAATCGACCCTTGATATGCTTTCCATCTCCGGCCATAAACTCCATGCGCCCAAAGGGATTGGGGTCCTCTATATCCGAAAAGGGACTAAATTTTCACCATTTATGATTGGCGGCCATCAGGAGAAGGGGAGAAGAGGAGGGACGGAGAATGTCCCTTACATCATCGGCATCGGGAAGGCTTGCGAGCTGGCCAAAAAGCACCTCGGTGAGGAGAATACGCGGGTCCAGGTCTTGAGGGACTATCTCGAAAAGAAGATTTTGGAGAGTATTCCAAATGCAATGGTCAATGGGGATCGGGTCCATCGACTTCCCAACACCCTGAACATCAGCTTTGAATATGTCGAGGGAGAATCGATTCTCTTATTGCTTTCGGATCTCGGTATCTGCGCCTCTTCAGGTTCTGCCTGTACTTCTGGTTCACTGGAGCCTTCTCACGTGCTCAGAGCGATGGGCGTCCCGTTCACGGCAGCCCATGGATCGATCCGTTTCAGCCTTTCGATCTATAACACAAAGGAGGAGATGGACTACATCGTTGAACGGCTCCCACCGATCATTCAGCGGTTACGGGATATCTCGCCATTCTGGAAAGATTACCTGAAATCCTATAAAAAGAAATAATGAGGATTCAAGGGGTAGGGGTTTCGAGGATTCAAGCGAAGTGCTTAGGAATGACAAAGAATTAAAAGTTTAGGAAAGAGTTTATTACGAGGGGTTAAGAGATCACGGAATCAAATGGTAAAATACTCCTCCACTTGAAACCTTGACCCCTTGAATCCTTGAACCCTCAGACCATCCCGACTTGTCAGGATGGTAGTTGACTTTACGAAGCCTTCAGTATCTCCTGATTTTTATCAATCTTGGCTTTGGTGCGTAATTCCTTGAGCCAATTCTCGAAGAATTCTTCTTGCTTCTGATATCGGAGCCGTTTTTCGAGGTCTTTCTTGGCCGACGTGAATTTAGTCTGATCAGCAGGATCCAAGGCCAATAATTTCACCACAAAATATCCGTCCTTTGTCCGAAGCACCTCTTTTGGAATAGGTTTTTTCCCCGTCAAGGAGGAGAGGGTTTTTATGAAATCCCCAGCGGGTCCAATTTTTGGAAGGACCCCTCCTGCTCGAGTAAAAAGACCCGTCTCATCCACCTGGAACCCGCGCTCCCTTGCGACTTCTGCTATTTCTTTGCCCGTTCGAACCTGATTGAGAAGTTCTTCAGCAACTTGACGGGCTTTTTCTTCGCACTTTATCTCCAGCACCTTTCGATTCACCTCTCCCTTCACCTCTTCCAAAAGAGGGATTCGGGAATCCTTCTTGTTCAATAACTTCAAGATGTAGAAATTGGGTGGTATGCTGACCACAGGAGAAATCTCTCCGACCTTTAGAGAGGCGGCATTGGAATAGAAAGAAGGGTTTCCACCGATCTCGGGAATCTCATCGCCTTCCTTAAAATAACCTGTCGTCTTGATGGGAACGTCCTTCTCCTGGGCGAACTTTTCTAAATCCCGGCTTCTAAAGAGGGAATAGAAAGCATCATCCGCTCTTCGTGAGGCTTCTGCCTTTGCTTTTTCTTTTCTTAACGTCTGAAGAATCTGGCCTTTCACCTCGTCTAAGGCTCTTTGTTTCTCGTCCACCATTTCTTCTGCTTTAAAGATGCGGTAGCCATCTCGCCCTCTTACAACCTCGCTCACCTCCCCACCCTTCATCGAAAAGAGAGCCATTTCAGTCTGCTCATCGAGCATCCCCTTTTGAACCCATCCCATATCGCCTCCTTTAGAGGCGGTATGGGACTCAGAATACTGTTTGGCCAGTGAACCAAAATCCTTTGTCTTTTTGGCTTTTTCCAAGATCGCTTCGGCCCTCTTTCCCTTCTCCTCAATTTTATCGGGTGAGTCCTGTGGGTCGACTTTGATCAGGATCTCCCTCGCCCTCACCTGTTTGGGTATTTTGAGTCTCTCTTTTTGGGAGTCGTAAGATCGGCTGATTTCATCAGAAGAGATCTGAATTTTTTCTTCAAATTCAGAGGGCCGAAAAATGAGATATTGGATTTGAAAAAAAGGAGGAACCCTGAACTCCTCTTGATGTTTCTGGTAATAATCCTTGGTCTCTACCTCATTCACATTGATTTGGTTTCTAAATGCCTCCGGGGTGACCTTGATAAAGTCAAGATTGATACGTTCGTTCTCAAAGAGATAGGTCTCCCATATCTCCTCTCCAGAGACTTTCCCACCGTTTAGTCTAATCAGATTAATGACCTTCGAGAACAAGAGGCTCTCCCGCTGGTTCTTTTCGAAATCTTCTGTGCTCATCCGATTGAGACTAAGAATCCTTTGGTAATAACGTGGGTCAAATTGTCCATTGGCTTGGAAAGATGGGATGGATTCAATCGCCTCCCTCAATTCTTCATCACTGATGGTAAAACCCAATCGCTTCGCCTCCTGAAGAATGAGAACCCGGGAGATGAGATCATCCAAGACCTTTTCTCTGAGATGGAGCTCTTCGACCATCTTCTTCAAAAGGGATGGATCAACGGCATCTCGAAACTGTTTGATCGCCCCCTGAAAAGCATCTTCATAATCTTTTAATTCGATGATCACTCCATTCACCTTGGCCGCATAGGTCTCTTTTTTCTCCCGGATTAGGGAATAGCCTCCCCAGGAGATGAATGTCACAGCCACCAGTATCAGGATTCCTCGGAGCATCCAGGAAGTTGCATGTTCCCTTAATACCCTCAGCATAAAGCCTCTCCTTTCTAAGTGAGAATAATAATCAATCCCCTTTAAAAACACAAGGGTTTCTCAAAGATGAATTTTCTTGAATCAGATTGAGGTATTTGTTAATATAAGAGAGCTTGACCCTAATACTGTTCAGTTAAGTTGTCACCGTTTGCCCTGAGCCTGTCGAAGGGGGAGGGGTTCGCTGGTGGCAGGCTTGTTGAAGGGTGCGTCGTTAAGCCGTTCATGCCTCAACAAGCTCAGCACGAACGGCTTAAATGAACAGTAAGGAGCTTTACCCCGCACTCCATAAAACCCAGTTCGGGGAGTGCACCCAAATATCTACCCCGCTTCACTGCCTGCCCCGTTTCGCGGAGCGAGGCCGGGGATAAGATTCGGGGATCTACTTCAAAGAAAGCCCCGTGTTTAAACACAGGTTACGGGGTTTGTTAAACGGAGGCAAAAAGGGAATGGTATTCAATTATTTGTGGGGTCTATTCTCATCGGATTTGGCTATCGATTTAGGGACCGCAAATACCGTTGTCTATGTCAAAGGGAAAGGGATTTTGGTTTCTGAACCCTCTGTCGTCGCAGTTCAAAGGGATTCGAGAGGTGAGAAGCGTATTTTAGCCGTGGGCCGCGAGGCCAAAGAGATGTTGGGTCGAACTCCTGGAAATATCTACGCCATCCGGCCAATGAAGGATGGGGTCATCGCCGATTTTGAGATCACCGGTGAGATGCTTCGCTATTTCATCGCTAAGGTCCACAATCGCAAGGCCTTGATTCGACCCCGGGTGGTCATCTCCGTTCCCTCTGGCATCACACCCGTCGAGAAACGGGCAGTCCGGGAATCTGCCCAATCTGCTGGCGCGAGGGAGATCTATTTGATTGAAGAGCCGATGGCTGGAGCCATCGGTGCTGGCCTCCCTATTACTGAAGCCTCGGGGAATATGGTGATCGACATCGGAGGAGGGACGACGGAGGTGGCCGTGATCTCCCTTTCAGGGATCGTCACCAGCCAATCTATTCGGGTGGCAGGTGACAAAATGGATGAGGCCATCCTCCAATATGTCAAGAGAAAATATAACCTTCTCATTGGCGAACGGACGGCTGAATTGGTCAAGATCAATATTGGGACCGCTTTTCCCGAAGAGAATCCTCAAAGTATTGAAGTCAAAGGAAGGGACTTAGTGACGGGAATTCCAAAAACCCTCGAGATCAATAGTGAGGAAGTTCGGGAGGCGTTGGCCGAATCGATTAATATGATCATTGATACGGTTCGGATCACTCTTGAAGGGACACCGCCGGAATTGGCTGCAGATATTGTGGACAAAGGGATCGTTCTGGTAGGCGGAGGCGCCCTACTGAAGAACCTTGATGTTCTCCTCCGGGAGGTGACCAGCCTTCCCATCACCATTATTGATGATCCCCTCTCGGCGATTGTTTTGGGCGCAGGGAAGGTGCTGGACGATGAAAAACTGCTTCATTCCGTGACGTTCCAATATTGAAGGGTGATGAGAATTCGCAGCTTTTTTCTCTTTCGAAGGCATACCCTCCTAACTTTCATCGTTCTCCTTCTGTTGTCAGCCCTGATCCTGATGTCGTTGAGGGTAAAACAGCGAAAGGGCGTAGATTTTTTCGATGCTCTTCTAATAGAATGTTGCTCCCCTTTCTTAAAGGCCTCGACCTTTGTCATCAACACCATCCAAGGGGTCTTTCAAAATTATGTCTTCCTAGTCCACCTTCAGGAAGAGAATACGTTGCTCAAACAGAGGATCGGTGAACTTCAAAAAGAGATCGGTGAGCTGCGGGAATTGGCATTGGCCAAGGAACGCATTCAAAACCTCCTGCAATTCCGAGAGAAAATCTCCCCTTCTATGATTGCCGCCGAAGTCATCGGCCAGGATCCCTCCTCCTGGTTTAAGAGTGTGACCATTAATAAAGGGGAAAAGGATGGGGTGCGAAAGGGAATGGCTGTGATCTCGCCAGAAGGAGTGATCGGTCAAATCCTCAAAACGGGTCCCTATCATTCCATTGTTCTGCTCATCACAGACTATAATAGCGCTGTTGATTCCATTGTCCAGAGAACCCGTGCCAAAACAATCGTGGAGGGAAAGGGGGAGAACCGGTGCCAACTGAAATACCTTCTCCGAGCGGAAGAAGTGATCGTTGGGGATATTGTCGTCACCGCGGGTCTGAGTGGGAATTTTCCAAAGGGATTGATGGTAGGCGAGATTAGGAAAGTGGAGAAGGCAGGCCAAGGCATTTTTCAATATGCAGAATTGGTTCCTAGCGTAGATTTGACAAAATTGGAGGAGGTCCTCATCATTAAGGAATCTTCACTCCCTCTTCAAGAAGAAAAGGCCAAGAATGTGAAGAAGGCGATAGGAATTCAAAAGAGAAAATGAGACGGATTATCCTTCCCCTTTTTTTAGGCATTTTCTTTATCACCCTACAAACGACCCTGTTCACTCCCTTCTCCATTCAGAGGATCAGACCAGACATCGTTTTGATCCTTACCCTCTATTTGGGTTTCTCCTACCCAATGATCTCGGGTGGAATCTTAGCCTTCTTCCTGGGATACCTCATGGATCTCTTTTCTGGCAACCCCTTCGGCCTCTACACCTTCTCCAGAGTCTTCATCTTCTGTGTCATCCGCTTCTTCAAGGATAGATTCTATTTGGAAGGTTTCCTATCTCAATTTCTTTTCGCCTTTTCCTTCGCCCTGGTTGAAGGATTCCTCATCCTGATCCTGTTGAACACCCTTACCCCCAACCCCCCCGGCCAACTTTTTCCCCTGTTATTTACCGTCCTACTCCCTCAATCTTTTTTTACTGGTCTGATCACTCCTGCCCTCTTTTCACTTTTCAGCAGACGATTATTTCCGTTATTCAATCGACACGGAGCAAGATGAAGAAAGCGGACAGATCATGATGGAACTCAACACTCAGAGGATGGAAGAGATCAAAGGCAGGTATAAATATTTTGTGGCCTTTGTCGGTTTGGCTTTCCTTTTGATCATCATCTGGCTGTGGTACCTTCAGGTGATCAAGGGAAGTGAATTCCGGCGACTCTCTGAAAACAACCGCATTCGGATTCTCGAAAATCCTGCTGACAGAGGGGTGCTGTTGGACCGAAAGGGACATATCTTAGCCCAGAATCGGCCCTCCTTTGAGGTTTCTCTTGTTCCTGAAGACCTTAAGGTCAATCCAGAGGTTTTAACCAAAGTAGGGGCATTGCTGCACATGGGCGAGGATGAGATTAAGGACAAACTGCAGAGCATCAAGAAACGGCCTCCCTTCAAACCGGTAAAGATTAAATCCGATATCGATTGGAATGAACTTGCCCTTCTCGAAACTAACCGGGTTCATCTCCCCGGTCTCATCGTGGATGTCAGGCCAAGGCGAGCTTATAATTATGGCAGTCTTGCCTCTCATCTCATCGGTTACCTCGGAGAAGTCGACGAAAAAGAATTGAAAGAGTCGAAGGAATCCCCTTATCGAATGGGTGCGCTGATCGGGAAATATGGAGTTGAATATCGATGGGAAACCGATCTCAAAGGAACCGATGGAGGTAGGCAGATTGAGGTAGATGCCCTTGGAAGAGAGGTCAAACCCCTGCAACGTGTTGAGCCGTTTCCAGGAAGCAACGTCATCCTCACCATCGATTTCGACGTCCAAAAGGTTGCCGAAGAGGCCTTCCAAGACAAAAATGGAGCCCTTATCGCTATGGACCCTAAAAACGGCAGAATTTTAGCGATGGTGAGCAAGCCCTCCTTTAATCCCGATCTCTTTGCTGGGAACATCTCGCCAGAAGAGTGGAAATCACTTTTGGAAAACCCCCATCATCCTCTCCAGAACAAAGGGATTCAAGGCCAGTATCCTCCTGGCTCAGTATTCAAAATCGTTACTGCCATTGCTGGTCTAGAATCAGGGATCATCACCCCAGAAACGCAGTTTAGCTGCACAGGAGTTTATCCCTATGGGAATCGGGATTTCCGTTGTTATAAAGAAGGAGGACATGGAACGCTCAGCCTCCATCGTGCCATCGTCGAGTCCTGTGACATCTTTTTTTACCAGGTGGGATTGAAAGTTGGGGTTGATAAAATTGCCTATTATGCTAATGAGTTCGGGTTGGGAAGAAAGACAGGAATCTTTCTACCACATGAAAAGGTGGGGAACGTTCCCACCACTTCATGGAAGAAGAAATATTTTGGAGTTCCATGGTACAGTGGGGAGACCCTTTCCCTTTCAGTAGGTCAAGGATATCTGAACGTAACCCCCATTCAACTCCTTATGCTCATCTCAGCCGTCGCTAATGGAGGGGAGCTTTACCTCCCTCAAGTGGTGGAGAGGGTAGAAAACATCTATGGGAATATTTTGAAAGAGTATCCGCCCCAGGAGATGGGCAGAGTCGCAGTCTCTGAAAAGACTCTCCACATCATTCAGGAAGCCCTCTTAGGAGCGGTGAACGAGCCTCATGGAACGGGATGGGCGGCTGCATTAAAAGGGACTAATGTCGCTGGGAAGACCGGTACGGCCCAAGTCGTCAAGATGGCACAGGATTTTAAAAAAGGGGATATGGATCGAATGCCATTAAAATTTCGGGATCATGCCTGGTTTGCGGCCTATGCTCCTTTTGAGGACCCTCAGATAGCCATTGTTGCCCTCGTTGAACATGGAGGTTTTGGAGGAGCGGCTGCAGCTCCGATTGTGAAAAAAGTGATTGAAAAATATCTCAGCCTTGAACCCTCAATGCCTCCCAAAATGGCAAGAGCGCAGGTGGATTCAAAACATGATGATTGACCGACGCCTCCTCATCCACTTCGATTGGACTCTATTAGGGATTGTCCTTCTCATCACTGCCATTGGCATCCTTAACCTCTACAGCGCCACCTCCGGTGGGGAGGGGCCTGGCACCCCCCTCTACCTCAAGCAGATCTTCTGGCTCCTTATCGGTCTGGTGTTGATGATCACCGTTGCTTTTATCGAATACCGTTTTTATTCGGACTTGGCTTATATCGTTTATATAATTATTCTGATCCTTCTGTTGGCAGTATTGGGTTATGGCATCATCACTTCAGGTGCCCAGCGATGGGTCAGGATTGGGTTTCTCACTTTTCAACCTTCCGAATTTGTCAAGATCTCTTTCATCTTGGCACTGGCGAAGTTTTTCCAGCGGCCTTCCCATCAAGAGGGTTATTCATTAAAAAACCTCTTCTTCCCCTTTCTCCTTCTCTTTCTACCGATGGTTTTAATCCTCAAACAACCCGACCTGGGAACAGCCATCATCCTTTGTTTAGTCTTTGTCTCTATCCTTTTCTTCGTTAAAGTTCGCTGGTCATCTTTACTCATACTTATCTTGGCCGGGGCATCCGCTCTTCCTATCCTTTGGCATTTTCTCAAAGAATACCAGAAGAGGCGGATCATCACGTTCTTTAATCCAAACTTGGACCCCTTGGGGGCTGGATATCACCTGATTCAGTCCAAGATTGCTGTGGGATCGGGTGGAATCATTGGCAAGGGGTTCATGAGTGGGACGCAGAGCAAGCTGGGGTTTTTACCAGAGCAGCAGACAGATTTCATCTTCTCCGCCCTGGGAGAGGAGTGGGGGCTGATCGGCACCCTCCTTGTCGTAGGACTCTATCTAACTTTGATTCTGTGGGGGCTTCGCATCGCCATCGAATCGAAGGACCGCTTTGGTGCCATCCTTGTCTTTGGTGTGGTCGCTATGCTTTTCTGGCACATCTTTATCAATATCGGGATGGTGTTGGGTATGTTGCCGGTGGTAGGGATTCCTCTTCCCTTACTTAGCTATGGGGGGTCTTTCCTCATCTCCACTCTGATTGGAATTGGCATTCTCCTCAATGTCAGCATGAGAAGATATCTGTTTTGAATGCGGATTGCGGAATGATGATTGTGGAATTAAAATCAGAATCGAAATTCTAAATTAGTTATTCCGAATTCCGTATTTCGAAATCCGAAATCAGAACGGCACTTCATCATCTGGCCCCGGGGTCACCTCGTGGTCCATTTCTAACCCCTTATCAGAATCGGGCAATTCCACGGGTGTTCCTGGTGCTCCTAACATCTGCATTTGATTTGCGATAATTTCAGTGGTAAACTTACGGATTCCTTCTTTGTCCTCCCAAGAGCGGGTGCGAATTCGGCCTTCAATGTAGACCTGTTTCCCTTTGCTTAGATATTCTCCACAAATCTCAGCCAGTCGTCCGAAAGCAACAACCCGGTGCCATTCTGTGATCGTGGTCTTCTCTCCGGACGATCGGTTTACCCTGTTTTCACTGGTCGCCATCCGAAAATTGGCGACGGTGGTTCCGCTGCTGAGATACTTGACCTCTGGATCTGCACCCAAATTACCGACGAGAATGACTTTGTTTACTCCAGCCATAAAACCTCCTTTCCCTGCGAGAAGACAGGAACACTAAGCATTTGAGATTTTGTAACACTTTAGCTTTTTGGAAAAGACTCCGTCTGTGTCCGTCATTCCGGTGAAAACCGGAATCCAGAACCTAAAAAAACTGGATTCCTGCTTCCGCAGGAATGACGAGCCTCTAAAATACTGCCATCGACTAAATTTTTCAAAGCACTAAAATGTTACGAGATTTTTAGTTTAGAACTGCTCGCATTACATCTTAGATCGATATGCCAACTTACCATTTCTAAAGTCTCTTTTCAAGGATATATTGACGGGGGTTAATATTTGTTTTATTTTGGAGTTAATCTCCAAGACGATCCTTTTCTTCGTAGAGTAGTTATCTGTGTAACAGCGGGTACGGACGATGGTTGAAGAATGAGAAGATTTTGTCATATTACTAAGGAGTCCATAATTGATTAGACATATTCTTCGGAAAATTCCACCCCAATACTGTCCATTTAGTTTATCACCGTCCGCACTGAGCCCTTCAACTCACCGTTCGCCCTGAGCTTGTCGAAGGGGGAGCGGTTCGCTCAGGACAGGCTTGTCGAAGGGCTTCGTCACGCCATTCATGCTTCGACAAGCTCAGCACGAACGGCTAGGAAATTCATTCTTCAGTGTCCATACAATTATGGACTGATTAGTAGGTCTTTATCGGGCATTGGCCTGGGAATGATAATGAAAAGAAAGAACCTTTTTTCTCTTTTGTGCTTAATGTTAGGGGTTGCTGTTTTTTCCATCTCAATCCCGCAGACAATAGGTGCTCCTCCTGCTTTACGCGAGGATTGTCCTTCCTGCTCCTCTTTTGGTGTCCAGCGTTTCACGGAAAAAAAAGAGGCGCCTGCCTTTTCCCTAAAAGGATTGGACGGAAAAACCGTCTCCCTCAGCGACTTTAAAGGAAAACCGGTCTTGTTGGTGTTTTGGGCTACCTGGTGTCCCAGTTGCAGAGAGAGCATTACCTTATTGGAGAAATTCTCCATTGGAAAGAGAGACCAATTTACCATCCTCCTACTTACCATCGATGGACAAAGGCAGAAAAGGGCCGAACGCATCATCAAAGAAGATTATATCACTCTCCCTGTCCTCTTAATTCTGAAGGAGAAGATTATGGACCACTATGGGGTGGGGGGGTGGATCCCTTTGATAATCCTCATCGACAGAGAAGGTTTGATGGTTGGAAAAGTCACGGGAGAAAGGGATTGGTGTTCACCACAAGCTTGGTCTGTCCTCAAAGAACTCTTCTCTTTGCCCCGTTAGAAATAATGCCCCGCTGCTCTGCGACGGGGTTACATTTTAGAACAATTCCGGTGGGGTTTAACGCCCCGCTGGAATTTCTAACAGGGTTTGCGTTGACAAATGGCATTATTTTCGTATAATATTTCCTACTTTTAAATCTGAGGCAGGAGTTTTTTGTGAGGTATCTTAACAAATCGGAAAGCTACTTGATTCCTCAACGGCTGCTTTTTATCCCACTAAAAGAGACGATCATCTTTCCTTGCGTGGTTGCCCCTATTTTTGTCCAGTCAGACGAGGCTTTAATCCTTTTGAATAAGGTGATATTGGAGAATAGCCTTGTCGGATGTGTTGGTCAGCGTGAGCCTAATATCCGAGATCCGCAGCCTAAGGATCTCCTCTCTGTTGGAACGGTGTGCAGAATCCTTCAATTGGTCAAATTACCGAACAAAGGGATGAAAATTGTTGTAGAAGGCCTTCAAAGAGTCTTTCTCCAAAACATCACTCATGAGGCCCCTTATTTCAAGGCAGACATTAAAGAGGTGAACGAATATCACGAAAATACCATCCTTTCGGAGATACTTGTCCAGAGCATTGGGACCCTCTTTAAGGTTTCTCTCTCTATGGGTAAGCCTCTCCCTGAAGAGGCGCTGAAAGCCCTTGATAAGATTGACCAGCCAGGCAAGCTCGCTGACATGATCGCCATAACCCTCCATTTAGGATTAAGAGATCAGCAAGAGGTTCTTGAAACCATCGACCCCCTGGAGCGATTGAAAAAGGTCTTTGATCACTTTAATCGTGAGATTCAATCCTTTCCCACGAGACCCAATGGACTGATCCATCCTGGTAAAGAGGCGGGGAGATTTCAGAAGGAGCATTCTTTTCGTCCCTCATTAAGGGGGCAAAAAGAGGGGCCTGAGGATGATCCCTATCTGGCAGAGATCAGCGATCTGCGGGAGAAGATCAGAACGACTGGGATGCCCCAAAAGGTAAAGGAGATCGCTGATAAAGAGATCAATCGGCTGGAACGGATGAATCCAGTCTCTGCAGAATATACCGTCTCTAGAACCTATCTCGACTACCTCATTACCATGCCGTGGGACAAGAAGTCGGTGGACAACTTGGATCTCGGCCGGGCCAGGACCATCCTCAACGAAGATCATTATGACCTCGAAAAGGTGAAGGACCGGATCTTAGAATTTTTGGCTGTCAAAAAACTGAAAGAATCGATGAAGGGTCCGATCCTCTGTTTTGTCGGCCCCCCTGGGGTTGGCAAGACATCCTTAGGGCGCTCCATTGCCCGCGCCCTGGAGAGGAAATTCATCCGCATCTCCTTAGGGGGGGTGAGGGATGAGGCAGAGATTCGGGGGCACCGTCGAACTTATGTGGGATCCCTTCCAGGCAGGATTATTCAAGAGATCAGAAGGGCGGAGGCCTCCAATCCGGTTTTTATGCTCGATGAGGTGGATAAGATCGGTCAGGACATTCGTGGCGATCCAGCGGCTGCCCTTCTTGAAGCCCTCGATCCTGAGCAGAATTTTTCATTTACCGATCACTACTTAGATGTCCCTTTTGATCTCTCCCATGTCCTGTTTATTACAACGGCCAATACCCTATTGCCCATCCCTCCTGCCCTGTTGGATCGGATGGAGGTCATCCATCTGTCAGGATATACGGAGGAGGAGAAGGAGAAGATTGCCTTCCAATTTCTGATCCCTCACCAGAAAGAAGAGAATGGGCTGAAAGATTACCCTCTCGCTTTCACTCCAGATGCCGTTTATAAGATCATTCGGGAATATACCCGAGAGGCTGGGGTCCGAAATTTGGAAAGAGAGATTGCAACCTTATGTCGCAAAATTGCCAAAGAGGTGGCAATGGAACATTCACCGAAAATGGAAATGAATGAAGCAGGGGTAGAAGAGCTATTGGGTCCGAGAAAATTCTACCGCGAGGTCGCCCAGGAGAGAGACCGGATCGGAGTGGCCACAGGACTAGCCTGGACAGAGAATGGGGGGGATATTATCTTCATTGAAACTTCAAAGATGAAGGGGGATAAAGGGCTTATCTTGACAGGGTCCCTTGGTGAGGTCATGAAGGAATCCGCACAAGCTGCCCTCTCTTATATTCGAGCCAACGCTCTCAGCTTGGATATCCCTGAAAATTTTTATCAGGAATGTGATATTCATATCCATGTTCCCGCAGGGGCAACTCCAAAAGATGGGCCCTCTGCAGGCATCACGATTGCCGCTGCCGTACTCTCTCTTTTGAGAGGGAAACCCATTCCTCACGAGATGGCCATGACCGGAGAGTTGACACTGAGTGGTAGAGTGCTACCTGTGGGAGGGATTAAGGAAAAGATTCTGGCTGCTCGAAGAGCAGGGGTGAAGACTGTGATCCTGCCGAAAAAGAATGAAGAGAATCTCAGCGATATTCCAGACTATGTCAAGAAGGAGATGTCCTTCGTTTTGGTCGAACATATCCAAGAGGTATTAGATCTGACGTTATCCTCATAAACAGAAATAGTTCGGAGTAATGAGTTCGGAGATTTTACTATAGTGAACGCCATAAATAAGTTGACATGCGCGTCGTGTCATTGCGAACGAAGTGAAGCAATCTCATGGGATTGCCACGTCGTTTCGCTCCTCGCAATGACTACTTTATTAAGGCGTTCACTATATAGTCGGTACAAAATAGTTTAGACATTATTAGGCAGACAAGATTTTGATATGCTGCTAATACAAACGTACATTATAGGTGCCGTAGGGTGCGTTCCCCGAACGCACCGTCTGATTGGCTCCAAATTCTTAACCCCGAACTTATCACTAAAACATGGCTCCTTTTAAATCTGGTTTTATCTCCATCCTTGGAAGACCCAATGTGGGGAAATCGACGCTTTTAAATCGCCTCGTGGGTGATAAGATTGCCATTGTCTCCGAGAAACCGCAGACCACTCGAAACAGAATCCTCGGCATCAAGAATGTAGAGGGAGGTCAATTCATCTTCATCGACACGCCAGGGCTTCACAAAGGGAGGTCAGAATTGAGCCAGCGGATGGCCCGAACGGCCATTGCCTCAGGTTGGGATGCAGATGTCTTACTCTTTATGATCGAGGCGCCAGCTCCTCATGTGGAAAAGGATCGGCAGATGATCGAATCCCTCCGAGGGAGCAAAGGTATTCCATTCCTGATTATCAATAAAATCGATTTGATCAAGAAAGAAGCCCTCCTTCCCATCATCGATCAATATCAAAGACTCCGTCCCTTCGGAGAAATCATCCCCATCTCGGCGGTCACCGGAGAAGGAGTAGCCATCTTATTGGATGAGATCCTCAATGACCTTCCCGAATCTCCACCTTATTATCCAGAAGACATGGTGACGGATCAGACGGAACGTTTTCTCGTCTCCGAAACCATTCGGAAGAATGTGATCCAACAATCTTATCAAGAGGTTCCCTATTCAACCGCTGTCACCATCGAAGAATTTAAAGAGCATCCTGAGAGGAATCTGATCGTCATCAAGGGAACGATCCATGTGGAGAGGGATTCTCAAAAAAAGATCCTTATCGGAAAGGGAGGACAGAGATTGAAGAAGATTGGGGAGGCGGCACGGAAAGAGATAGAGGCCCTTTTAGGGACAAGGATCTTTTTGGAATTGTGGGTAAATGTGGAGAAGAATTGGACCCAAGACCCCCGTGCCCTGAATCGTTTGGGGTATCCGCCAGTCTCTGCACATCGGGCTTGAGGTGACCCCTTGATGGATGATAAGGAATCCATAGGGAACTACCTTCGGAGGGAACGGGAGATCAGGAAGATCTCCTTGAGAGAAGTTGCAAATCACACAAGGGTGAGGGAGCATCTCCTCAAGGCCATCGAAGAGGATCAGTTTCAGCTTCTCCCTTCCGCCACCTATATCAAAGGATTCCTTTTAACTTATGCGAATTATATCGGACTTGACCCCAATGATGTCATCCGTCGCTATGAAAACTTCTTAAAAGGGGAACCGGTCAGACATACGGAAGTCCCACCTGAAAAGAAGATATTATGGAAAAGGAAGCATCTGTTGATGATTGGAGGAGTGATTGTAGCAAGCCTCATTGCCCTTTATTTCTTCCTTTATCTTTCCAAACCGGCGGTTGAATCCATTTCTGTTAAGCCTAAAACCGAAGAGACCCTGACCTCTCCTCCTTCACCTCAAATCACTGGCACAACCTCTGTTGCAGAAGAAGAGCCTTTATCACTCCAGCTCAAGGCGGTTGAGAAGACCTGGGTGCGTATTCAGGTGGACGGTCAGCCTGAGCAAGAGATGATCCTTAAACCTGGTGAAGGAGGGTCCCATCGGGGGCTGAAACAGATCCGTTTACTTGTTGGAAATGCAGGAGGACTCGATCTCGTGTTCAACGAAAGGCCATTGGAGAGATTTGGAAAATCAGGAGAAGTGGTCACTCTCACCTTCACGCTTCAAGGAGTGGAGGCGAATCGCCACGAAAAACCAAAAACTCAATAGTAGGTAAGACAATGGTTCGGTATCACGACGAAGATGAGAGGGAGAAAATTTCCTGGAGAGAGGTTGATCGGAGGAAGGATAGAAGTCCTTATGCTCCGAAAGAAAAGCCACCCGACCGAGAGAGGTCTCGGCGGTCTGAGTGGGTCATGAAAAAGTACCGAAAGGAGGCTGATAAACTTTTCATGGGAAAGAAAGGAACGAAGAAACATCAGAAGGCCTTAAACGACCTTGAGCGCTACCACGGAACAGATCAGTTCGAAGCAGTGGTCAATGCCTATTTGGATCAATATGGTCTACCTGATGACTGGAGCACGCTTTCTCTTCTGTTGGATTATTCAGATGCTGAGAAAGTTTTGGAGGCGCTCACCGCAATGAAGAGCCTTTACGAAAGCAGAACGCTAATCGAAAAGCAAGGGTTCAAAGCGAAGGTAGACATATTGGCCATGACCACGCAAAATGGGGATCTGAGGGATTTTGCTGAGGAGATGCTTAAGACCCTATAACCTGTGAGTCCTGCTTCATTATCTCTAAAAGGGCTTTTCTCTAATTCGGTCGCTGGAAAAGGATTCGAGGATTCAAGGGGTTATTTCCTAAAGATTTCATCAGTGCCTCAAACATTTTTCCTACTTCTCATCTATCTGCCTGTAGCTTCTTCAGGATTTACTTGAATCCATGCCCCCTGGAATCCTTGAACCCTGAAACCATCCCGACTTCTTGGGATGGTGGTTCATTTGGAAGGCTTTTTCCCAGGGAGTCTCGTTCTTGTTTTTGAGGGGAGTGGGGTTAGCGGTTTTTTGCGTAATCGCTGAAGCCTCTTATACTCTCCGTATTTACCCCGTTAGAAAACCCCGGCATTCATGGCGCGGATGATATAAACAAAACTTCTCGTAGAGTCGAGTCTGCAACAATTTCTCATAGAAAGGGTTGCGTCAAGGCCCCGTTCTTTCTAACGGGGCCGCCCTTTGCCATTTAATAAAGACTCCCTGATTAGGCAACGGTTTGTTTGTGCAACTATGCACCAGATAGCGTCCAGCGGAAAACAGGAATGCATGGTGGAGCTGAACGGGATCGAATTCGGTACGAGTCGAATCCGACCGTCGGCCTGTCGATACGACCGCTCTCCCTTTTTCAAGTGAATTGAAATGGTGGAGCTGAACGGGATCGAACCGTCGGCCTCTTGAATGCCATTCAAGCGCTCTCCCAGCTGAGCTACAGCCCCACTCGACCAAAATCTAACACGGAGAAGGGGAAATTGTCAAAATAATTGGTGCCGGAGGTCGGAATCGAACCGACATGAGCTTGCGGCTCGCGGGATTTTGAGTCCCGTGCGTCTACCAGTTTCACCACTCCGGCATAGGTAACAATATAAAAAAAAATGCCTCTTGTGTCAAATAAAAGGAGAAGCCTTTTATCGAATTTACTAAATTTTCTAGTGTAGTTCGTCATAAATCCCTTTCCTTTATTTGTCATTCCGGGCTTGACCCGGAATCCAGTGTTTCTGGGCTGGATTCCTGCTTTCGCAGGAATGACGCCTTCAGAATTAAGAAAACGATATCAGGGGACGTTCGTGCAGAGCGTGCTGGGAAGCATTAGGAATCAGGTTTCATCCATAAAGAAGTTAGCGCATTTCCATTAAAATGAAGATAGGGAGATGAGGGGATGGGGTGATAAGGAGATGGAGTCATTCAGGGAGTAATTAAAATAAGACGATGGCACGACTTTTTCAGGCTTGCCAACCTCGCCTCTGTGTTATATCTTAAAGAAACTGAAGCAAAGCGATTCCGTCGGGACCAGGCACTGACAAAGGACATATCCCTTTATCGGACGACGGGTAATATGCAAGAACGTTCTTATCAAATCAAACGGAGGGATTCAAATGCAAGCCGACAAGGATTTGAGAAAAAAAGTCATCAGCAGAGCCGTCCGCAATATAAAGCGGGGATACGCGGATGATGAATCAACACGAGGAATGTTTCGAGCGGAGATCAGGCTGGATCTGCAGCGGTCCCGCTTGATGACCGAATCATTCAAAGAAACAGACGGGCAGGCCATGGTCATCCGCCGGGCCAAGGCCCTGGCCAACCTTTTGGACAAAATGGATATTTTTATCAGGGATCATGAACGCATCGTGGGTTATCAAACGTCAGATCCCAACGGCATTTACCATCCCATCGACCAAAACTGGAAATCTGTGCAGAGACTGGTGAACAGCGAAGCAGGGAAGACCCTCTTAGACGAGGCCGGCAGGAAGGAGCTGGATGAGCTGTGCGAGTATTGGAAGGGTAAATCCATGAGCGATCGCCATCAGGAGATCCTTCCTGAAGATCTAAAAAAGTATTGGACATATGAAGGCACGTATCTCTGGACCCAACTATCCGAGCTGGGCATCCCGGACTACGAAAATCTCTTTAAAATTGGCCTTAAGGGCCGGATTAAAGCCGCCCAGGACAGAATTGAGGAAATCAACCGGACCATACCCGTCGACTATGTGGAACAAAAGGAATTTTTGGAATCGGCTATTATTATCTTAAATGCGGTAATCCGTTTTGCCGGGCGTTATTCCAAGCTGGCCAAGAGCATGGCCCTGAAGGAAAAGAATCGAGCACGGAAGGCAGAACTGGAAGAGATCGCCCGCGTCTGCGCATGGGTCCCGGAAAATCCGCCAAGAAGCTTCGCGGAAGCGGTGCAATTTTTCTTCTTTATTCATTTAATCCGATATGTGGAATATTCCACCCTGGGTATCGGCATCCGCATCGACCATCTCTTTGGCCCCTTTTATGAAAGAGACCTCAAAGAAGGCAGACTTACCAAAGAGGAGGCCCTGGATATCCTGCAGCTCCTTTGGATTAAGCTCAACGAGCTGGGTTTGGTTTACTCGCCAACGGTGAGTTCCGTTTATGGAGGCGTGGCTTCCTTGCAGGCGGTTACAATCGGGGGAACGGATAAAAACGGTAAGGACGTGACCAACGATTTAACCTATCTGGTTTTGGAAGCGGCCAAGCAATTGCAATTGAT
>Ga0214474_1000282_pt1 | contig 26628 bp, 21 predicted proteins | sample RVTome_2_FD_187335 | JGI IMG/M metagenome (GOLD analysis project Ga0214474, IMG submission 187335) | Soil microbial communities from uranium-contaminated site in the Upper Colorado River Basin, Wyoming, United States - RVT95D214 HiSeq ... | reverse complement strand
GCTTGGGCATCTTTTTCTTTTCGAGGATCTTCAACATCAGCAGATAAAACGAGATGCCGGAAGGCGGTTTGCCCGCCCACCGGACGCCGGCGGTTCTTTTTCTCTTTTTCCATCGCCAGACGATGAGCAGGATGCAGGCGGCGACAGCAACAGCTGCCAAGAGGTAGGGGGACGGCTGACCAGCCTTTTCCCGCACCCCTGGAAACGGGGAGGAATGGGGAAAGAGGCGCAGGCCCATGACCTTATGATGCAAGGCCAAGAGGACCCTTATCTGGTCCCTGCGGGAGTACCGGATGATATAGCGGTTCCACTTGAGCTTGAGAAAGTCGTAATACCGATAGAGCGAGGAGATCGCGGGGACAAGGGCCTTGGCCTGGGCAGCGGGCGTGGGGTCAAAGGGGACCCACCCCTTATCCGGCAGATAGGCCTCGATCCAGGTATGGGCATCACGTTGACGCACCATAAAGTATCGACCCAGGGAGTTCCACTCGCCGTGGAGAAAACCGCTGACCAGACGGGTCGGCACCCCGGCCCCCCGCAGCAGCAGGGCTGCTGCCGTGGCGAAGTGTTCGCAGTAACCCTCTCGGCTGTGGAGCAGGAAGTCCTCCAGCGGGAGGAAACGCTTGTCCCGCTTTGGATTGAGGGAATAGGTGAAATTGCCCTGGAGATAGGCGATCACGCGGTTGACCTTTTCCTCGGGTGATTTCGCCGTGGCAACGATCTGGCGGCCTAATGCTACTATTGCTTCCTTCTTCTCGGGCAATTGGAGGTATGCCGCTGCCGGCTTCTCGACAGATCCCCCATACCCCTGTTCCCCTGGCTGTGGGGATGAGTAGACCTCATAGTTGTATCGTTCCTGCGGCGCAGAAGGGAGGTGGATACCGCCACCTGCATCGACGAGCAGATAGGGAAAGCTGCCCCGGATCTCAAGGGCAGGATGGAGGCAGAAGAGGATATCGGTGCCCAAGGGTTCGAGCATGATTATCTGATACATAGCTTCTGTTCTGCCCGCCTCTTGCTGGAGATGGACCCCTCCTTGCCAACGAGGGATCTTCTCCATCGTATCTTCTTTTTCCCAGGCCTGGCCATCCCATCGGGCAAAGCTCATCCCCCGCCAATAGAGGGGGAAGGGGGGGCGCTTGCTCAGCTGCGGGAGCTCGACCCTCATCACCACGCGGTTATCCAATCTGACGGGCCCGACAGTGCCTAAGTTCACCACGTCGGAGAAGCCCGATGAGGCTTCTCCCCATCGTTCCCTGCCGCTGACGCTGAGGGTGATCCTGGGGAGGGTGAAAAAGATGAGGATGGTGATGACGAAGGAGCACAAGGCAACGCCCGTGATGCCCATAAACAGGGAGGGTGAGGTTAAAGAGCGGGGAGGATCGTGCAGGTTGGGATGTTGCTCTTTGGCCCTCTTCAGGTGCAGCAGGAAGAGAAACCATATCCCGAAGAGGAGCACGAGGAAGAGAAAGAAGAGGTAGTAAGGCTGGGAGGTTAATCCCGTCGCTGCGAGCACCGTAAGAAGGCTTAAGCCGGCCAGCTGGAAATAGTCTTTGGCCTTTTCGAGGTGAAAGAGCTTGATTGCCTGCACCACGATGAGGAACTGGGTGAGGGCGACGAGAAAGGGGGTTTGGAGGACGAAAAACAAAAACAGGGCGTAGCTGAAAGAGAGAAGGACGATGCTGTTAAAGAAATAACTCCCCTGCCTCGGCTTGATGAGGATGCTTACGGGATGCGCCGCAAGGGCGCAGAGCCACAGCGGTGCCTGGATTTCATTCGTAAGGATAACGCAGGTAAGCCCGCTCAAGACCAGGGCGTGGGTGGTGATGAGCAACAGCAGGTTAATCCTCTTCTCCCCGCTGACCATCCGTTACCCCTCTGCCCTCACGACTATCGTCATGGCGTCTGCCTGAGGGGGCATGGGCTTGCGTTGTTCCCCTTGCCAAGGTTCTACCAAGGCCAAGGCCCTGAGCATCCGGTGCATATGGGCATCGCCGGTTTGGGCAGGGATAACCTCTGCTCCCAAGGAGAGCCCGACCAGGAAGTCATGTTTCATTGAGAGATGATATGCCAGAGAGGCGGCCTTCGAGACCCGTTGCTCAAAGACGGCCAGGTCCGCAGGGGTAGCCTTTTTCGGCACGGACGTGTCAAGCACAATCTGTACCTTCTTTGCACATGGCCGTTCGTATTCCTTGACTACAGGCTGGGAGCGTTTGGCTGTGCTGCGCCAATGGATGTCCCGTGAGGCGTCGCCGGGGAGGTATTCCCTGACGGCAAAGATGTCCTCGCCTCTTCCTTTTTGCGGCCTGGACCTCGATCTCTCATCCCCGTGTGTCTGCTCCAACTGGAGCTCATCCCAGGGGAGCAGTTGCGGGTAGGCCAGGACCTCGCGGGTTTCCTTGGTCCGCGCCCCCTTGATAAAAAACCCAAAGGGAAAGCGGGTGAGGAGGTGGGGGTCCCGGAGCCTATGGATGCCGCGGCGGGGGAGGGAGAGGCGATAGACCTGGGTCTGGGTCTTCTGGGGGCCGACGCGAAAGAGATAGGCCAACCCCCCCCTTTTTTCTCCATCCACCTCTTCCTCCAGCTCCAGGGAGAAGGAGGGGAGGTATCTCTTGTTGTTGGTGACCTGCAAGAGGATGCTGCACGGGGTGCGGGCAAAGATATAGGGGGGGAAGGTGCGCTTAAGAGAAAGCCCCTTGATCCCCCATTCCGAGAGGAAGCCGGAGGCGATGATCAGGCTCAAGAGCATCGCCAAGACGAGATATAACAGGTTGTTGCCGGTGTTGACCGCGGCAAAACCGACGGCGATAGAGATGATGATGAATTTTCGCCCCTCAGGCGTAAACCGGAGAAAGCGGTTGATGATGGAGATCTGCAAGCCCATTTTAGAGGGGTACGGGGATGCGGTCGAGGATCTCCATGAGGGTCCTCTCGGCCTCCTCACGGTACCCGCCCATGCCGTACCCTGATGCCGGGATGATCCTGTGGGCGAGGATGGGGAGCACGAGAGATTTCACGTCGTCCGGGATGCAGTAATCCCTCCCCTCCATGAAGGCCTTGGCCTTGGCGGCCCGCATGAGAAAGAGGGCTCCGCGGGGGCTGATGCCCAGACGGAGACTGGCGTCATCCCTCGTGGCGGTCACGATGGCCATGATGTAGTTGAGGATCTCCTCTTCTACTCGTATCTCGTCCGCCATCTGCTGCATATCGATCACCTCTTGGCCGGACAGCACCGGCTCGAGCCTCTTGACCTCTTCTTCTATCCTGGGGTGGGCGAGGATCTCCTTTTCCGCGGCCAGGGGGGGATAGCCCATGTAGGTCCGCATCAGGAAGCGATCCAATTGCGACTCAGGCAGGGGATAGGTGCCTTGATACTCCAGGGGGTTTTGTGTGGCTATTACCATGAAGGGCCGGGGCAGGGGATAGGTCTGGCCGTCCACCGAGACCTGAAACTCGTTCATCGCCTCGAGCAGGGAGCTTTGGGTCTTGGGCGAGGTGCGGTTTATCTCATCCACCAGGACGATGTTGGTGAAGATGGGCCCGGGCTTGAATTCAAAGGTCCCTGTATGGGGGTTGTAGATAGGTACCCCCAGGATATCGGAGGGGAGGAGGTCGCTGGTGAACTGGATTCGCTGAAAGGCGGAATGGATGGACATGGCCAGGCTCTGGGCCAGGATCGTCTTCCCGACCCCCGGGGCATCTTCGATCAGGAGGTGCCCCCTGGCGAGGAGGGTAATGATGGCGAGGGAGATGGCCTCGGGCTTGCCCTTTATCACCAGCCCTATATTCTGATGCAGGGCAGCGATCTTTTGGCGGACCTTATCCAATCCCTTTTCTTTTTTCTTGATGCTGGATACAGCCATGGAGCCCCTTTTCATCCTATAATTTCACATTAATTTTACCAAAAAACAGATGAGGGAACAAGAAAATAAGGTATAGTCCTGCATGATGGGATTATTTGAGTCTTCGGCTTATGCCGGAGTTAGCAGATGGGCTTTTTTGTAGTTATAAATCTCGATACGCTTCACGTCGATGCTTGACTCGCATGATTTTTATTGTTTTTGTTTTGTTATCAATTTCATAGAGGACACGATAGCTACCTATTCTGATCCTCCAGTCATTTTGAGAGCCTGCTATTTTCTTACTGCCAGTTGGGCGAGGGTTGCCTGCCAACCCTTTTATCCGTGCTACTATCTCCGAGAATAGTGGACCTTCCAGCTTTTTTAAATCCTTTTCCGCACGTCGCTCAATATAGACTTCATACGGCATTATTGTGTTCCGCCAGAAAGTCGTCAAACTTTCTGAAACGCAGGCCACCCTTGCGCATTTTTACGAGGTCTGTAAGATCCTCTTTGTCCTCAAGACGCTCAAGCAATTTTTGGTAGTCTTTTATGTCGATTATGACGGCATTTGGTCTGCCGTTTTTCATAATCACTTGTGGTTTGGTCTTCAATATTTTCGATTTGTTATTCCTGCTCATCATTTTCTCCATAGATCATGGGATAGTTCTATTATACTGTCTTTTCTTTCTAACCGCAATGGCGGATAAAACGTCATTAGCACAAGTCCCTATTCAACTGGCCCCCAAGCGTTTTCAGAACTTTTCAATCATACCTGAATAGTCATTATCAACAGACATCTGGTCGAGTATCACGGCTATTTGACCGCGATTATGCGTCTGATGGTTAAACATATGAAGGAAGACCAGCCACGATGGTTTTTGCCGGGTCTTGCCGTCCCAGTTTTTGTATTCCATTATCGACGTATACTGCTTCTCAGTAAGCAGATCACATGCCTGCTGGATGGCTTCATCCACAGCCGTCCTAATCGGTTTCAACTCAACAAGGCTCGGCCAGACGATGTCTTTCCAGCCTTCCATTTTAAAGGTCGGCAGCTTGGAGTTAATCGGCTCCAGCTCCGGAAACTGCTTGCGAAAGCGCTTTATGCCAAAAACATCGGAGACGAGGATATGATTCAGAAGGCCGAGGATGGAACCGTAAAATGAACCGACATCCTTGGTAAGCTGCTCCGCAGGGAGCTTTTCCAAGATCCCCATCATCTGCGCATTGGTTTGGGCGTTATACTTGGAAAGTAATTGAAATAGCTCTTTCATGGCAACCTCCTATAGTTTTTTTGTAAAAAAAGTGCTGAATTTTCCTACTCAGCATTTTGGCTTACGTTCAAAACTAAAAGATTATGGAAGTATTTTAAAGAAAGTTTTTAGACTGTGCTGTCTGCTGGCGCAGTAAAATTTGTTTTCGATCGCCTACTCGCCTTTTCTGCAGCCAAGGCCAGAGCCCAGGCGTTTCCCCTTTTTTAAATTTTTCTAATTCTTCTATTAATATTAAATACTCAATGATTGGTCCTGTATAGGCGGTAGTAAAATTAGGGCCATTTAATTCTTCAATTTTTTTATTAATTAATTTTGCTGGAGCTAATTTAGTAATTAGGTCAAAAAATGTACAATCATGAATTTTTAGAAGTAATCTAACAATTTTTGAATCTATATAAAGAATCAAGACTCTGTCAATGTTCTTTTTGGATTCAATCACATGCTCCATGAAGTAATTTTCCCATGTGAATTTATAAAGCCTTTTTTCACCAGCATCATTTTCAAGATTTATAAGATTAAGTTTTTTTCTCAACGCACTATCTGTTGGTATTAATGAACTGAATTTTTTCTCATTAATACTTTCGAGTTTATATTGCATATTTTTTGCTGAAGTTACAATCTCATGAATCTTTTTCGTAACATATTTTACTGAATTTTTTTTATCATAATATTCTTTTACATATACTACAACTAAATAAAAAAGAAATGAGGTAATATAAGCTAATGATATAGTATGTATTAAGTTATTCTTTTCAGTAGCATATTTGCTTGGCATTAATGGAAAAATTTGGAAATTAATCCATAAGACGATCATAATACAGACTATAAAAAGTCCTAATAATATATATATCCTTTTCTTCATTGTTTTAAAAAAGGCTCACAACGACTACCGGATGGGGGAAGTATCGCCGTAGGTTGGATTTTTGCTTTAGGCCGTTTATGCGCGTGATAGCTGATACGAATTTGTCTTCACTGCTTTCTACCCCCGCCATGTCGGATCCCTGAAGGAAAGACCCTGTGCCAGAACCCCTCAGGCACATTCATTCAGAACAAGCGGCATTGCTTATCATGTTCAAGACCAAAAGAAATTCCGCAAAGAGAGATTTTAATCTTTATTTTTTAGCCGGTTTTAGCAGGCGTCCGCCGATTGTTTTATTTTTCAAGCCGCCGGCGCATTTCTTCTGTTGAAATCCCCCCCTCCGCTTTATGCCTTGCCCGTGAGCGTTCAATAATGGCAATGAATTTTGAATTGTTGCTCAAGGATACAGTTTCAATATCTGAATTGGGAATGCTCACCAAAGCGGCTATTGGTCTGCCGTCTTCCGTAATAATAACGGGTTCCTTTTTGGCTTTTTTTGTGTAGTCGGAAAGCGACAGGGTGGCTTTTTTAAGTTCAACAGTCTTCATAATTTTATCACCTCTTTTCCAATTCTAACAGTGTTCCTGCTCTTGATTCCAATAGCACGGATATAGACAACTCGTTTAGGCTCGGCTTCAAAATCATAATAAACTCTGAGAGCGCCAATGCGTAATTCCCATGGAGCAAGAGGATTTGGGCGCATTGGTTTACGATTTCTTGTCTCAACATCTGGTTGATACTGCAGTTGTTTTCCCACGGTATTCAACACCGTCATTTGTTGTCGCTTAGACAAATACCGAAAATGATATTCAGTTTCAGGAGAATATTCAATACGATATTTCAAAATAACCTTATCACTGGTTCAATAAGCAGGTGCAACAGCCCTCAACAGAATACCTTGTGCCAGAACCCCTCTGGCACACTTATCATAAGTGATAGCATAAAACACCCCATTTTTCAAGTTTTTTTGTGAAAATCCGAGAAGATAGTACCCGGAAAGCCATGGCCCTTGTAAAGGTACTTTGCTGGTTTTCATATGACCAAAGGGTCACCTTCGGTTTGGCCAAAAGGGGCCACTGGCCAAGGGGCCACTGGCTAAAGAGCCACCTTCGGCTTCGGCAACGGCTTTATTGAATATATTTGAAAATGCAATTTTTTTAGTATATAAAGGCATCGTAGCACTGTTCTAATTTCTAGAAATAAAGGGGGACAAGAAATGAAAGCATCGTCGCCTCAAGCAGTCTATGAGGAGTTATTAAAGGGCAAGACCATTGCCCTTGTTATGGATCATGAATTGCGCAACGTAACACCGGAGATGCTCGACTGGTGGTGGGATAATATGGATAACGACAGCTACAGGATGTGGCAGCCGGAGGATCATATTGCGCTGGAGTGGCAAATCCCGCCAAGCAAGGCTGGTCATGTGGGCGCCATCCATATGGCCTGCGAGAAGATCAGCGAGACAGCTGACCAAGGGGTCACCTCCGGCGCCCGTATTTTAAGGATACGATGGGAAGACCCGGCTGCGGCGCCGATCAAGACGATCTACAGCCATGTGAATGTCGGCAGTCCGCTAGGCCCAGGCCCGGAAGATATACCCATGGCCTGCGTTGTGCATGAATATGAGGCAACGTCTTATGGAACGCGGATGCGTTCTACTTTCAACCTGCCGGAGTTTGCCCCGAAAAAGTTTCTCGATGCCTTGCGCAGGCATAACAGAGCGGAGATGGGGCAGTTCCCGGCATTCCTGCCGCAACTGTATAAGCAGAAGACCGGTAAGTAAATGGGGTTGTAGGGCTGTAATAATAACCAAAAAAATATGAGAGGAGCATACGATGAGCAAAGCAAGACAAAAAGGTTTCTTTACCTCACTTACTTTCAAAAAGGCGATCTGGCTGGCCCCTGTTCTGTATCTGTTTCATATCATCGAAGAAGGGGCATTCGGATTTCACGTATTTATGACGACATACCGCGGACAAGATCTTACTTTTGAAGGCTTTATCATCGTCAATGCAGTAATAATGTTATCGTATTTTTTAATGAACGGCATCTTTACCATATATTCGAATCGTTTAACCGCTTTTTTCGCGTTGGGGGGCATCATAGCAGCGCAATTTTTCAATGCCTTTTTCCATTTGATTATGACGATACATTTTGGAGCATATTGCCCCGGTTTAATAACCGGTTTTACCCTATATGTCCCCTTCGTGATACTGCTGGTGCGAATGGCTTATCGCGAGGGATATATAACCAAGACAAGGATAGTCGTGCTCTTTATACTGGGAGCGATTATGATGACAGCTTTTGAATTTGAAAGCCTGAGGCCGATAGTTTTCTTCGGCTGGCTGGGTATCGCAGTAACAACCACTATACTATATCGTTTTACGAAAGCTGGTAAAACTGGAAAGTGACTGGCAACCGGAGAATTGGGGATGTTGTTACTTACGTTGCATTTCGCTTATTCCGATATTCCATGGGTTTTGCAATCTGAGTAACAACGTCCCTGAAATCGTTCGAGCTGTTGTCGTTTGGCGATGCAGACAAGCTTTCTTTTCGCTCTCTTGCTTAATTTGTCCTTTGTCAAGGCTAGTCCCCAATCGTTTCCTAGGAAGAGGGATGTTAACTCGCGTGCCCGGTTCCCCTTGACTTTCCGATGCCTAAAAATCTATACTCTAACAAAAGGGTAGGGTCACCTTCGGCTTCGGGACAATAGGTGGGAAAGGAGCGGAACATGGAGATACAGTGGTATGGACATTCCTCTTTCTTGCTCACCACGGCAAAAGGGATAAAGATTATTATGGACCCCTACGAGCCCGGCGCCTTCGGAGGGGGGATAATGTACCGTCCGATCGTTGATAAGGCCGACATCGTCCTGGTGACCCACGATCACGCCGATCATAACTATGTAGCCGGCCTTGCCGGCAATCCTCAGGTCATCAAGGAAGCGGGGAGGCATGAGGTCAAGGGGATCGTTGTGCAGGGTTTTCCCAGCTATCATGACGCCTCTTGCGGTTCGGAGCGGGGGGAGAATATCATATTCATTGTTGTCGCAGACAACATACGCGTGTGCCATTTAGGGGATCTCGGCCATCGCCTCAGCGATAAGGAGGCGGAAGAGATCGGCCAGGTGGATTGCCTCTTGATTCCGGTTGGGGGCTTTTATACCATCGGACCAGAGGAGGCGACTGCAGTGGCTGACCAGCTGCATCCTCAATTGATCATCCCCATGCACTGTAAAACGGAAAAGTGCGGCTTCCCCATAGAACCCGTTGACCCGTTTCTCCAGGGAAAGAAGGAAGTGCGGAGGTTGAAAGGGAGCACCTTCGCTTTCACCAAAAAGGAATTGGAAGCCGGATTGGGCATCGTCGTCCTGCAACCGGCCCTGTGATATCGGCATGGCAGCCGGAGCCGGAGCCGAAGGTGACCCTTTGGTCAGTGACCCCTTAATCAGTGACTCTATGGTCAAAGAGCTCAAACTCCTCTTTTCTAAAAAAGAGATCGCAGAGACGGTAGCCGGGCTGGCCCGGGAGATATCCGCGGACTATGCGGATAAAAGGCTGGTCCTCGTCGGGGTGTTGAAAGGGGCCTTCGTCTTTCTGGCCGATTTGGCCAGGCATCTGACCATACCGGTGTCGATTGAGTTCGTGCGGATAGCGAGCTATGGCTCCCAAAAGGAGTCCTGCGGTAAGATTACCGTAAACAAGGACGTGGAGATCTCCCTGGAGGGGAAAGACGTGCTGATCGTCGAGGACATCGTGGATACCGGGCTGAGCCTCCAATTTCTCATAAAGCATCTCCGCGCGCATCATCCCTCCTCGCTCAAGTTGTGCGCCTTGGTGGATAAGAAGGCCCGCAGGGAGGTGGAGATCAAGGTGGACTACACCGGGTTTGCCATGGCTGACGGGTTTATCGTGGGGTACGGCATAGATTTTAACGAGCAGTATCGGGCCTTGCCCGAGATATTTGTCGTCGATTAGATAGTCTCTATCCCATCAAAGGAATCAGGAGGTGGCCTGACGTGTTTCGTAAGCTGATCATATTCTTTCTACCTCTGTGCATACTCTCTGCCCTGTGGTATGGCTGTGTGCCGAAGCCGACCATAAAGGAGGATACGGTACGGGAAAAGGTCGCTCTTCCGAATGCCATCGAAAGACAATACAAAAACGCTTACGAGGAATACAGAAGGGGAGAGCTGGATAAGGCCGCGCGGCATCTTCAGGACTTCGTCATCCAATATCCCCGTACCGCCCTTACCGATGATGCCCTGTATTTCTTGGGGGATATCTACTTACAAAGGCAGGAATACAAGGTTGCGGCTATCCAATTTGAAAGGCTCTTAAGCTATTTCCCCTCCAGCCCGCATCTTCAAGAAGCCCAGTGGTCGTTGGCCAGATGCTATTTCAAGATGGGAGAATATGCGGATGCCTTAAGCCTTGCCCGGCCGCTGCTGTCGGCAGTCGAAAATCAGCCCCTGTGGAAGGGGCAGCTCCTCGTCTTCCTCGGGGAGTGCTACGCAGGCCTCAATGACCCCCTGGCATCCCTGTCCTGGTACGCGCGCGCCCGACGAGAAATCCCTTCTGCGCAGCGGGAAGAGGTGCGAGGGAAGATCCTCGCCCTCTTAGATCAAGACCTTCCTCCTGATAAATATCGGGAGATAGGCATTGCCTACCCCAACACCTTTATAGCGCACTATGCCAAATATCGCCTGGCTCAATCGCACTTCGACAAGGGGAATAGGGCAGAGGCCGAGGGTCTTCTTCGGGAAGCCATGAAGGAGGCCAAGGGGGAGGATTTTTATCCTCTGTTGGAGGCCTTTTGGAGGGAGATGCAGATCGGCGTCGGCAAGGAGATCGTCCTCGGATGTATCCTCCCCCTTCAGGGCAAGGCCAAGTCTTTCGGCACGAGGGCTCTCCATGGGATACAGTTGGCCATGGGGGCCTTTCGCCCTCGGGAAGGATCGTATCGGGTCAGGTTGGTCATATGGGATGACCAAGGTGACCCAGCCCGGGCCAGAGAAGGGGTAAAGACCTTGGCGGAGAAGGAGAAAGCGATTGCTATTATCGGCCCGTTGCACAGCCAGACTGCCTTGGCCGCTGCCGAAGAGGCTGAGCTACGGCACATACCCCTCATCACCTTAAGCCCTTTCCAGGGGATCGTGCAAAAGCGCAAATATATCTTTCAAAACTCGATCACCAACGCATCGCAGGCGAAGACGCTCGCTCAGTACGCCCTCAAGGAGCTGGGTATACGCACCTATGCCATTCTCTATCCCAGGAACACCTATGGCCAAACCTTCAAGGGGCTGTTTCAACAAGAGGTGGAGAGTGGAGGGGGGAAGGTGCTCGTGGCTGCCTCATATGCCGATGACCAAATGGACTTTGGGGATGTCATCAGGGGGATGGTGAGATATCCGAAGCCTCAAAAACCAAAGGACAAGCCCAAGCCCATTGTTGGCTTCAAGGCCATTTTTATCCCCGATGATGTCAACAAGATAAACCTCGTGGTTCCACAGATGGCCTATCATGACGTAACGGCTGTCCAGTTGTTGGGGAACAATGGGTGGAATTCTCCCGAACTTGACCGTGAGAGCGGGAAGTTCTTCGAGGGGGCTGTTTTTGTCGATGGTTTTTTTAAGGATAGTCCCTCCCCTGCGGTACGATCCTTTGTGCAGGATTTTGAAGATACCTTCCACTCCTCTCCCACACTTCTTGAGGCGTTGAGCTTTGATACCACGGCGTTTATCCTCAAGATCTTAAGCAGCACGGGGGTAGTGAGCCCCGAGGCACTGCTATCGTTCAGGGAATATGTCGGCGTCACCGGGCTCACGGGCTTTACCCCTGAGGGGGAAGGGATACGGAACCTTTTTGTGCTCAAGGTGACTGAGGGAAAGATCCGACAGATCTCACCGGCTGAATGAAGATCTCTTTTCCCGCTCACGCCTCTAACTGAGAAGTGAACTTTTTACTTGACAGCAGTTCAATATAGTTGTAAAGCCAAAGGGGTTTTAGTCTATGCTGGACAATGGGGTAAAAATGGTAACTTCTGACCAAAGGGTCACCTCCGGTTTCTCAGGTGAGACGCAACGCATGAAGAGGGTTTTGATACTCTTTTTTGGATTGTTGATCCTGTTTGCTTTCACTGGCCATGCAGAGGAGCCCCCTGCTCCAAGGTTAGACAAGGAGATGGACTATATTGTGAAACAGGGGGATACACTCTGGGATATATCTCAGCGTTTTTACAGCGATGCCTTTTTGTGGCCCAGGCTCTGGCAACAAAATCAATATATCACGAATCCGCACCATATCTCCCCAGGGGACCGCATCCGTCTCTATCCCTATAAGGTTTTGATAGAGGTTGAAGAGCAAAAACCGCCTGCGGTGGAAGAACCAAGGCCTCTTCCCCCTCCGACGGTGGAGGAAGCGCCGCCCCTCCTGCCGACGCCTCCTAAGATTATCAGGCTTACCATCTATTCGGAGGTCAATTCAGCCGGTTTCATAACTGATAAGATGGAAGGGATTGGGAAGATCGTCGCAGCCAAGGTGGATAGACTGCAATTGGTTGCGGAGAATGAGATCTATATCAATTTTCAAAAGGGAATTGCGGTCCAAAAAGGCGATCAGTTTACGATCTTCAGGGTGGGACCTCCGATAGCACATCCTGTCATTGAGAAAAAGGTGGTCGGAAGAAAGGTCCTGATCTTGGGCACAGCCGTGATTACCAAAACAACAGAGGGGGAGGCGCAGACGGCTTTAATAACGCGATCCTATGACTCCATGGTAAGGGGGGATGAAGTTACCCCTTATTTCACACCCCGAGAAGAGCTTGCCGTAAACACCATGGAGGAACCCCTTAAGGGATGGATTGTAGCTTCGCAACGGGATAAACTGGAGTTGGTTGAAGGTGATGTGATCTATATCGACCGGGGAGAAGACGATCACATCCGTCCGGGACATATCTTTCAGGTGATTCGCCGGGGAGGAGTGGTGAGCGATCTTGTTTCCAAAGAGAAAAAAGCCGTGGTAAAACTCCCCGATGAAATCGTTGCGAGGTTGGTCGTTATTAAGACGCAGCAGAAGACCTCAACAGCCGTCATCGTGCAAACCAGGCTCTCTGTCAAAGTAGGAGATGAGGTCACAACCGTTGCCGAGTGATTCATTCACCTGACCCCGAAGGTGGCCCTTTGGCCAAAAGGGTCACTGGCCAAAGGGCCACCTTCGGCTTCGGCTTGACTTTTAGCCCTCAGGGAATTGTTTTTGGGAACCCCTTATAATACAGTATAAGCAAATACTGCTGAACCGAGGCTTATTACTTATTGGTTTTACATGAACGATAAGCTCTATTGGCTTGCCCTGAATATGGTCCCGGGGGTGGGCCCCATTACCTATCGCAATCTGGTGGCCCGATTCCATGACCCCGAGCAAGTCTTTGCTGCCTCCGCGCAGGCATTGGCCTCAGTAGGGGGGATCGGTGAAAAGACGATACGGGCCATTAGAGAATTCCCGGCGGAAAAGACGGCTACGGAAGAGCTGAAAAAGGTGAGGGATTTGGGGGGGTACATCCTTACCTATCGCGATCAGGGCTATCCGAAAAACCTCCTTGAGATCTACGATCCGCCTCCTCTTTTGTATGTGCGAGGGGAATTGGATACGGGTGATCCTCTGATGGTTGCGATTGTGGGTTCCCGCCGGGGTTCTTTTTATGGGCGAACAGTGACCAAGAAGATCAGCAAGGAGTTGTCCTCGGCCGGCGTTCTCGTGGTGAGCGGGATGGCCAGGGGGATAGATACGAGTGCCCACCTTGGGGCCTTGGAGGCTGGCAAGAGTACCGTTGCGGTTTTCGGCTGCGGGATCGATGTCATCTATCCACGCGAGAATAAGAAGCTGTTTTTTGACATCATCGGCCATGGCGCAGTCATCTCGGAGTTTCCCCTCTCCACCCCTCCCGATGGGAAAAACTTCCCGAAGAGGAACAGGATTATCAGCGGGGTCTCCTTGGGGGTCGTTATTGTGGAGGCGACAGCAGACAGCGGGTCCCTTATCACCGCCTCCCACGCCCTGGAACAGGGACGCGAGGTCTTTGCGGTGCCTGGGAATGTAGGTATGGCTACCAGCGAGGGGACCAATAGATTGATCAAGCAGGGTGCAAAACTGGTAGAGGAAGCTCAGGATATATTGACGGAGATCCTCCCCCAATACGGCGTTCCCCATGCCGCCGGTACGGTGAAGAAGGATGACCTTCCTCCTCTAAGTGATACGGAAGGCAACATCCTTCAGCTTCTTTCCCATACCCCCCTGCACATCGATGAGATCAGCAGGCTGAGCCGGATGGAGATTCGACGGGTATCCACGATCTTATTGGAATTGGAACTGAAGGGAGTGATCAGTCAGTTGGGCGGCAAGATGTTCGTACGCAACTGAGAGAGGATCTATGGGTAAATCGTTAATCATCGTAGAATCGCCGGCCAAGGCGCGGACCATCTCCAAATTCTTAGGCAAGGAGTTTGTCGTGAAGGCCTCGGTAGGCCATATCAAAGACCTTCCCAAGACCAAGTTGGGGGTGGATATAGAGCATGGGTTCGAGCCCCACTACATAATGATCAGAGGGAAGAAGAAGATCATCACGGAGCTGAAAAAGGCCGGCAAAGCGGCCACGGAGATATTCCTGGCCCCTGACCCGGATCGGGAAGGTGAGGCCATTGCCTGGCATATCGCCGAGGTGTTGGCAGATAAAAACAAGAATATATACCGGGTCCTTATTCATGAAATCACCCCCCGGGCTGTGGCCGATGCCCTCAAGAATCATCGGGAGCTGCAGGAGAGCCTCTATCGCGCCCAGCAGGCGCGCAGGATCTTGGATCGATTGGTCGGATACAAGATCAGTCCCCTCTTGTGGCAGAAGGTGAAGCGGGGGCTGAGCGCCGGCCGCGTGCAATCGGTGGCCCTGAGACTCATCTGCGACCGAGAGAGGGAGATCAAGGCGTTCATACCCCAGGAGTACTGGTCCATCACGGCCCGGCTCCAGCATCCTCAGAAGCCCCCTGCCTTTGAGGCAAAATTAACGCAGATCAAGGAGCAGAAGATCCAGATCGCAAATGAGGAAGAGGCTCAAAAGATCACCGATGGTCTGCGGAAAAAACAATTTATTGTTGCGGATATAACAAAGAAGGAGAAGAAACGCCACCCCGCTCCCCCCTTCATCACCAGCACTCTGCAACAAGAGGCCTCCCGTAAGTTGCGCTTCTCGGCCAAAAAGACGATGTTCATTGCCCAGCAGTTGTATGAGGGGATCGATCTCGGGGAATGGGGGCAGGTAGGGCTCATCACCTACATGCGGACCGACTCAGTCCGCCTTTCGCAGGATGCGGTCAAGGAGGTCAGGGAGTTGATACAAAAACAGTTCGGTGAGGAGTATCTCCCTGACAAGCCTCATCTCTACAAGAGCCGCTCCAGCGCCCAGGAGGCCCATGAGGCGATCCGTCCGACCTCTCTCGATATGCCCCCGGAGAAGGTAAAGGGATTTTTGACACCTGACCAGCGGTCTTTGTATAGATTGATTTGGGATAGATTCCTCGCCTGCCAAATGCGTCCGGCAATCCTTGATCAGACGACCATCAAGATCAAGACTGCTGATCATCTTTTTATCGCCACGGGAAGCGTCATGAAATTCGCCGGCTTTACCGCTGTCTATATCGAAGGACAAGATACACAGGAAGGTGGCGAGGAAGAAGAAGGGATTTTACCATCGCTTGCTCCCGGGGATATAGTGGAACTCCTTGACCTCTTGCCCAAGCAGCATTTCACCCAGCCTCCTGCACGCTTCACCGAGAGCACCTTGGTCCGTGAACTCGAGGAAAAGGGTATCGGGAGGCCATCTACCTACGCAAGCATCCTCTCCAATATCCAGGATAAGAGATATGTAGAGCTCATCGAGCGAAGATTTCATCCCACTGATCTGGGGTTTTTAGTAGCTGACCTTCTCACCGAGAACTTTCCCACCATTATGGATGTTGGGTTCACCGCGCACATGGAAGAAAACCTGGATAAGATAGAGGCAGAGAAGGTATCGTGGAGACAGGTCCTTGAGGAGTTTTATCACCCCTTTGAGGAAAACCTCAAGAGGGCCGAAGCAAATATGAGAGACGTCAAGGGTGAGCGAACGCCGACGGATATACGCTGTGAGCAGTGCGGCAGCATGATGGAGATCCGATGGGGGCGGTTCGGCAAATTCCTTTCGTGTACGGCGTATCCTGAATGCAAGAATTCCAAGATGTTTCGTAAGGATGAGGAGGGAAAGATCATGGTTGAAGAGCCAACCAGCGTAGAGGAAAAATGTCCGCAATGTAACAGCCCGATGCTTGTGAAAGAGGGAAGATATGGTAAGTTCCTCGCGTGCTCTCGGTATCCAGATTGCAGAGGAACAAAATCTTTGAGCATCGGAGTAGCGTGCCCCCAGCCTGGGTGTGGAGGATCATTGGTTCAGAAACGGACAAAGAAAGGGAGGATATTCTTTGGGTGCAATAAGTACCCTGATTGTCACTTTGCCCTGTGGGAACGACCCGTGCCGCAGTCGTGTCCGCAATGCGGAGCAACCTTTCTTGTTGAAAAGAGGAGAAAAGACGGCGTTAAACTTGTCTGCAAGAAGGAAGGTTGTGATTATCAGGCAGCAGCGGATTAGCTTGAAGAGAATGCAAGCTCCAAAACCTTTGGCCAACGCAAGACTATAGGTTTTCAGTGACCGTGGCCCCCAGTGTGCCACAGGTATATTGAAAGGGAGGGTGAATCATGAGCGATGGGCTTGACGAGGGGCAGTGGAAACAAGTGGAAATCATAGGATATTGTCCCTTGATGTCACAAGGGACGATCATGGTTGATTGCAAGAAAGAAAAATGCACCTGGTGGAGGGAAACCAGACCGGGTCGCCCGAAAGGCAAGGCGGCGTGTGCAGTCAACGATCTTATCTCTCACTTGAGCACGATTAATATTACCTCTCAAATCGCTATCAAGGATCTTGTCTCGCAGTTAGTGATACTTAACGGCAGGTTGCAAGCCTTCATAAAGGACGGTGCCAAGAAGTGATGAATTCGAAGATAAAGATTCACTGCTTTGCATCGCTCAGGAGATGCATTATCGATAGCGGAGAATAGCCTGGTAAATAGAGTCTTGTAATTATATTAAAAACTAAAAAATATCTACCTTAACATATCTAACTTATTAAAATCATTGGCGAGCAAACCGGGATTCGAACCCGTAATCTATGGCTTCTCAAATTCAAAGATATAACCGCTCAGCCCTTTTTTATTTCCTTTTTGCTCACCAGATTTTTAGCCTAAGAAATAGCACTAAAAGCAGACCTACGCCCTAAGAACCTATGGCTCAGTGTCTTTGCGGTAGCTTAATTTTCCTCGGTTACTGCTATCGCTTTTTGGCAGTAGATTTTTTCTTCTTGGCTGCGGGTCTTTTCTTCTTGGCGGCAACTCGCTTCTTGGCTGCGGGTCGCTTTTTGGCGGCAGGCCTCTTCTTCTTAGCGGCCACTCGCTTCTTGGAGCCACCTTTTTTCGTAGCAGATTTCTTCTTCGGTGCAGCTTTTTTGCCTTTTTTCATGGTTTCCTCCTTTTAGAATTAATAGTTATTCTGCAATAATATTCCGATAAAGCCATCGAACTCCTTCCTTATATTGGCGAGCGATCCGGGATTCGAACCCGGGGCCTTTGGCTCCGGAGGCCAACGCTCTATCCAACTGAGCTAATCGCCCGCAGTAATTCGTATTAAATCACTATAATAGCAACACGATACGCTCTTGAAATCGTTATCAAATACCCGTAACCTCCTGTCCTGAAATTCCACCTTGACAAAAGAAAGCCCTCCGGGGAGCGTAGAGTTCCATCCCTCTACGACCTCCCCGATTCCCCACTGGGAGTATTTCTTGTGATAGACATGGTCTCCGACCTGAAGATAGAGGGTTCGTCCACTCATCGTATGTATTTCTAGCGCAAAAAAATCTTTTTGACAAGAGGTAACTTTATATGATTAAGGCACCTAGTGTATCTGGCCCCAGTTTCTCCCCCTCTCGACAGATACCGTCAGGGGGACCGACATATCCAGTACCCCTTCCATTTCTTCCTTGACCATGTGTTCCGCTTTTTCGCATTCGTCATCCGGGACCTCCAGGAGCAATTCGTCATGGACCTGCATGATCATCTTTGCCTTGAGGCCTTCATCCCTTATGCGTCGGTAGATCCTGATCATGGCTATCTTGATGAGATCGGCAGCGGTCCCCTGGATGGGGGTATTTATGGCCGTCCTCTCCGCAAATTGTCGGGCAGTGCGATTGGAGCTGTTGATCTCGGGGAGGTAGCGGCGCCGATTATAGAGGGTAGTCACATATCCTTTTTTCTTGGCCTCCTTCAAGGTTTCATCAATATAGGATTTAACCCCCTGATATCTTTTGAAATACTCTTCGATATACTCGGCAGCGACCTTCGGCTCCACTCCCAGCTCCTTGGCCAGGCCATAAGGGCTCATACCATAGATGATCCCAAAGTTGATCACCTTGGCCTCGCGGCGCATTTGAGGGGTTACCTCTCGCTGAGCAATGCCAAATATCTCCGAGGCCGTCCTCGTGTGGATGTCTTCTCCTGCCTGAAAGGTTTTGATGAGGGTAGCATCTCTGGAAAGATGGGCGAGGATCCTGAGCTCAATTTGAGAATAGTCTGCGGAGATCATCCACCACCCATCTTCAGGGACAAAGGCCTCTCGTATCCTGCGGCCTTCCTCGGCGCGGATAGGGATATTTTGGAGGTTTGGGTCGCTGCTGGAAAGCCTCCCCGTAGCTGTCACCGTTTGGTTATACGAGGTATGCACCCTTCCCGTAGAGGGGTCTATCAGTTTGGGCAGGGCGTCAGCATAGGTTGATTTCAACTTTGTGAAACTGCGGTATTCCAAGACCGTCCTGGGGAGCTCATGTTCCTTGGCCAGTTCCTCAAGGACCTCTACATCGGTGGAATACCCTGTTTTGGTCTTCTTGATTACCGGCAGCTTAAGTTTCTCAAAGAGGATTCGCCCCAATTGCTGGGTGGAGTTGATGTTGAACTTCTCACCCACGAGGTCGAAGACCCGCGTTTCCAGATTCCAGAGCCTTGTCTCCAGTTCTTTGGAGAGCTCCAACAGGAGGTCGGGGTTGATCTTGACGCCCCAGAGTTCCATCTCGGCAAGGACCTCCACCAAGGGGAGCTCTATTTGTAAAAAGAGATCTTTCAAACCCTCCTCCCCCAATTTATGCATCAGCAGCTCGGCCAAGAGGAAGGTGACATCGGCGTCCTCACAGGAGTATCTCATGGCCTGCTGGAGATCTACCTTCTGAAACCCCTGGCCCTTCTCCGTGACCTCTTTATAGGTGATCATCTGGTGTTCGAGATACTCTTGGGCAATGTTCTCGAGGCTGTGGCCGCGCTTGGTCGGATTGAGGAGATAGGAGACAACCATCGTGTCACAGGCGATCCCCGCCATTTTCAGTCCGTGTCGCCTCAGGACGAGGTAGTCATACTTTATGTTTTGGCCATACTTCCCTTTTTTAGTGTCTTCAAGGATGGGTCTCAATTGCTCCAAGACCATGGAGGGGGAAAGCTGCGGAGGCACCCCTGGATAGTCATGGGCAACAGGGCAATAATAGGCCTCATGAGGTCTGCGAGAAAAGGAAAGCCCGACAATCTTTGCATTTATGGGGTCAAGAGAGGTAGTTTCTAGGTCCACGGAAAAGACCGCTGCTTCCTTCAGGCTGGCAACCAGTTGAGCCAACTCTTCGTCTGTGGTGATGAGGTGATACGCTTCATAAGAAATGCTTTTATGGGGGAAGAGATCTTGGAGGAATTTATGGAATTCCAGCTCCTTGAAGACGGCGCGGAGGCTTTCTTCATCCGGAGGAGAGAGGAGGAAATCATCCCACCGGGTTTCGAGCGGGACATGGGTGTCTATGGTGGCCAGGTCCCTGCTCAGCAGGGCCTGGTCCCTATGCTGTAGAATCTTTTCCTTGGTCTTCTTTTTTAGCTCTTTTTCATCGAGCCCCTCTAGTCTTTGTAACAATGCATCGAGGCTCCCAAACCTCTTGATCAATTCCACAGCCGTCTTCTCGCCGATCCCCGGGACGCCGGGGATATTGTCGATGCTGTCGCCGGAAAGGCCCATGATGTCCGGGAGGCGCTCAGGCGGTACCCCAAATCGTTCCTTCACCTCGCGCAGACCCTTATGAGAATCCTTCATGGTGTCGAGTGCCGTGACCTTTTCACTCACCAGCTGGAGGAGGTCCTTGTCACCGCTGACGATGACCACCTCGAGGCCGTCTTGCTCCGCCTTTTTTGCTATGGTCCCGATCAGGTCGTCGGCCTCATACCCTTCCTTTTCCAACGCAGGGATCCTGAAGCCTTCAACGATCTTTTTGATATAGGGGATCTGCGCGGCGAGGTCTGGGGGCATGGTAGGCCTATTGGCCTTATAGTCGGCGTAAAGCTTATGACGAAAGGTGGTTTTTTTGGTATCAAATACTACGGCCACGCCATCGGGTTTGTGATCCCTCAGAACCTTCAGGAGCATAGAGGTAAAGCCGAACGCCGCGTTGGTGGGGAGGCCTTTGGCAGTTGATAACCCCCTGATGGCAAAAAAGGCGCGGAAGATATACGAGCTGCCGTCGATGAGAAAGAATTTCTTAAGAGGAACCATGGTTCACTCGATAAAATAAGATTTTCTACTTTTACGAAGAAAATAAGTTCCTTTCCTCTCCCCTGTCGAAGATCCCGCCATCTTTGTGGCGGGGAGGGGAGAGGAAAAATCCCGCTCTGTCGCTCTGCGACATCCCGCAATCAGATTTTGATACAAAGCAGGGTGGGACGCTTTGCATAAATCAGAGAATACGGGATGTGCCGCCCTGCGGTACCCCGTCCATAAAAATATCCGAATGGTAGGGGGCCGCAAGGCGGCAGGTGAGGGGGTGAAATTATATCCACTGGCCAAAGGGCCACCTTCGGCCTCACCCCAGCCCTCTCCCGCCAGCAGGAGAGGGGGGATATTGGTTTTTTCCCGCCAATGGCATAATTCGTGGGGGCAACCCATCATGAGTAATGCTTTCATTATATCCGAATATCCGATCATTACTTAGATAACTGCTCTTTAACCCTTTTAGCTCGTTGTTGGCTCATGGGTTCATAGGGGCAGAGGGGTTCTTCCGCAAGGTAGTCGCCATGTACTGCGTACGCACGCGCCCGGCAACCCCCGCACACAGCCCGATATTCGCAGTGGCCGCATTTTCCCTTGAGGGCCCTTGTATCCCGCAATTGCCGAAACACCTCGGCCTCCTCCCAGATCCCCTGAAAGAGCCTTTCCCTGATATTCCCACCGATGGTCTCCAGATAGCCGCAGGGCTGGACATCACCCCGGTGGGATACAAAGCAAAAGGAGATCCCCCCGAGGCAACCTCTGGTAAAGGTATGGAGGGTTTCCCCCTGTCCCTTTCTGTCCTTTGTATTGCCTTGCTGGTGGATGATGCGATAGTACTGGGGGGCGCAGGTGGCCTTCAGCTGCAACGGCACCTTGTCTTCTTGCTCGGCAAACCATACCAAGGTGCGCTCATAAGCCTCCGGTGCCACATCCTCACCAGCCAACTCTTTTCCCCTCCCTGTGGGCACCAAGAGAAAAATATGATGGGCCGTTGCCCCTAGTTGGATGGCCATCCGGAGGATGCTCTCTATCTCCGTCAGATTTCGCTTGATAACTGTGGTGTTTATCTGAAAAGCAAGCCCTGCCTCTTTGAGATAGCTGATCCCCTCCATCGCACTGGCAAAGGCACCAGTTACGCCGCGAAAGCGATCATGGCTTTCCGCGGTGGCACCATCCAGGCTGATGCTCACCCTTTGGATACCGGCCTGCTTGGCAGCTCTTGCCTTTTCGGTATTTAAAAGGGTCCCGTTGATGGCTAGAGCGACCCGCAGCCCCTTGCGCGTGCCATAGGAGGCTATATCGAAGATGTCCTCTCTTAAAAGGGGTTCCCCTCCGGTGAGGATTAGGACCGGCCTGCTGAACGCTGCAACCTCATCGATAAACCGGAAACACTCCTCAGTAGTGAGCTCACCCTCATACGGTCCCCTCTCGGCAGCAGCCCGGCAGTGGAGACAATTGAGGTTGCAGCTCCTGGTGATCTCCCAGGCGATCATCCTTAAGTCCGGTGTCAATATTCCGGTTTTCTTAGGCATAATCTCTTGTATTGCTTAGAAAATAAATACCATTATCTCCTCTCCCTTGTCGAAGATCCCGCCGTCTTTGTGGCGGGGAGGGGAAAGGATGAATCCCGAACTGTCGCTTTGCGATCCCCTACCATTTAGATACCTCTATGGATGGGATGTCGCATTCCGACACATCCCGCCATTCAGATTTTGCCGCCTTGCGGCATGATGTCCTTAAAAGATTTAAAGGAGCATCATTATACAAAGTAGGGCGGGACGCTTTGCATAAAGCAGTGAATACGGGATGTGTCACCATTCCCGCTTCGGGATCCCGCAATCCTTATCTCTATATTGGAGAGCGGGAGCGACACCCCATCTGGTTAAACCGAAGGTGACCCTTTGGTCAGAGCCACCTTCGGCATAAAGATATCCGAATGGTAGTGGGCCGCAAAGCGGCAGTGAGGGAAAAATTATATTCACTGGCCAAAGGGCCACTGGCCAAGGGGTCACCTTCGGCTTCGGCCTCACTCCTGCACTCTCCCGCCAGCGGGAGAGAAAATAACTCATTTTCATTGTTCGCCAGTGGCAAACAAGTGTTTACTTCGCCAAGAGCCGCGCCATCTCCTTGGCAAAATAGGTGAGGATGATATCCGCTCCAGCCCTCTTGATGGAAAGCAGCACCTCCTGCATGACACCCTCTCCGTCGATCCACCCGAGCTGGGCAGCTGCCTTGATCATGGCATATTCCCCGCTGACGTTGTAGGCCGCGATGGGCACGCCGAATTGTTCCTTGACCCGATAGATGATGTCCAGATAGGCGAGGGCAGGCTTAACCATGACGATATCCGCCCCCTCTTCGAGGTCGAGGGCCACTTCTCTCATGGCCTCATCGCTGTTGGCTGGATCCATCTGATACGATTTGCGGTCACCGAACTGCGGGGGGGACTCTGCCGCCTCCCTAAAAGGGCCGTAAAATGTCGAGGCGTATTTGGCGCTGTACGCCATAATAGGGATATGGGAATAGCCCTCTTGATCCAAGAGCCCCCGGATCGCCTTCACCCTGCCGTCCATCATATCCGAGGGTGCCACCATTGCCGCACCGGCCTTGACATGGGAGAGGGCTTGACGGGCCAAGAGATCCAGGGTGGGATCGTTTAAGATCACCCCATCTTTCACCAGGCCACAGTGTCCGTGGCTGGTATATTCACAGAGGCATACGTCGGTGATGATCAAGAGGTCAGGGACAGCCTCCTTGATGGTCCTGATGGCCTTTTGCACGATGCCATCTGCGGCATAGGCCTCTGAGGCCGCCTCGTCCTTTCGCTCAGGTATCCCGAAGAGGATGATCCCCGGTATCCCCAGTTCCTTGACCTCTTGGGCCTCTTTGATCAACTCGTCTATGGAGAGCTGGCAGCAGTTAGGCATGGGGCTGATAGGATTTTTTACCCCCTTCCCCGGACGGACAAAGAGGGGGTAGATCAGGTCGTTTACCGTAACTGTTGCCTCTCTGATCAGACGGCGGAGATTTTCATTGGCCCGGAGCCGACGCAATCGATAGAGGGGAAAACGCATGGAGACCTCCTTATTCATTGACGAGGCAACTGTCTAAAGTGTTCAACAATGGCCTCGACCAGGCTAGGTATGGTATATTCCGAGGGGGAAATAACAGGTTCCAATCCATAGTCTCTGGCAGTCTCACCGGTGACCGGACCGATTGTTGCCACCTTTACGCCATGCAGAGCAGTTTTATCAAACAAGAGCTCCATGAAGTTGCGGACGGTGGAGGAGCTGGTAAAGACCACCACGTCTATCCCCTTTTTGAGGATTGCTTCAAGGGACGTCTTGCCATGGGCTGGTTTGACTGTCCGGTAGACCTCCACCTCATCCACCAGCGCCCCTGCCTCTCTCAATGCCTCAGGCAGGATCCTGCGCGCCTCTCGCGCCCGGGGCAAGAGGATCTTTTTACCCTCGATGCCCTGTGCCCTCAACCCCTCTGCCACCCCCTCTGCCCGATATTCTGAAGGGCGGAAATGAACTGTAACCCCCATCTTTTCCAACTCCTTTTGGGTCCTGGGACCTATGGCACAGATCTTCTTGCTAGCAATGGTTGTTAATTCCATCCCCTTTTGTTTCAAGCGCTGGGTAAAGAACTTTACCCCATTCACACTGGTGAAGATGACCCAATCGTAACTTTCTAATTTCTCTATGGTTTTATCCAGGGGTCGCCAATCTCCTGGCAAGGCTATCTCTATGGTGGGGAAGGCGATCACCGCAGCCCCATAATCTTCGAGGAGGCTGGAAAACTCTTGAGCCTGCTCCCGAGCCCTGGTGATAAGGATACGCTTACCAGTGAGTGGAAGCCTCTCTTCTTTTTGCTTACTTGCATTTGTTGTCTGATGCACGCTGTCTTTCATGGAGCTGATTAGGTATAATTTAAACAAATATATCGCATGAAAGGATTAAAAACAAGGCCGGAGACTTTAATAAAACGAGGAGTAAAATGTGTGTTTGAAGAGTTGGTTTCCTTTCGCAAGTCTCTTGTAAACAGCTTTTTTAATTATCAATAACTTGTTTTTTAATGACATAAAGTTTATTTGATATAAGTAGCATAATAATATATACTAGATCATAGCTGTCCAAATTAGCCGAAGATCAATTCCAGTTGGCGCGGTGTATGAGGAGGTGGGCCGGTTGATTTATAGGGGGCATTGAGCCAATCCCACAGATTTCTTCGGCTGAATATATTGGTAGGCAGAATGCTGCTCAGGGTGTAGAGGGACCACTGGAACTTTGATTTAAATTTGAGGTAGCTCAGTAATAAGTAGGCGATGAGGGCCACCCATAATTGAGACAGCAGGGCGTTTTTTGAGGTGCCCACAAAGCTTTTTACCTGGAGTTGTTGTTTGAGGGTTTTGAAGAAGAGTTCTATCTGCCAGCGTTCTTTGTAGATGGAGGCGATAGTGGATGCCGCCCACTGAAACTGATTGGTTAACAGTGCCACGTGTTTCTTGGTCTCAGGGTCTCTGGCCACAATACGGCGCAGGGGAAGGGGATAATCGCGGCGTGAGTAAAGGCCGGTCATGTAGATAACCTGGTCAACTACAATGCGGGGGTGATCGTGAGGTTGCCGTTGCACAACCTTAAAGGCCGAGTTGGATTTGAGCCGGGTGACAAAGATAACCTTTTGATCTTGCAGGGTTTTGAGGTATCCAAAATCCAGAAACCCTCGATCCACGACCACCACATCCCCTGTCTCCAATGGAATGCGGCCAGCGACGGTGGACTCATGCACCCGCCCCGTGGTCAGCAAGGCAAAACTGGGCAGATACCCTGCATGGTTAAACTTCACATGCAGTTTCACTGCCCCCTTGGTCTTGCGTAATGTGGCCCAGTTAAACAACGACAGACACAGCGTGATCACGGTGGCATCGATGGAGTACAGAGGGTTCTTAAAACGGAACTTGTGCCGGGGGGCAATGGCCTGGCATTTGGACAGCATCTGATAGAACATGGCCTCAAAGAGGGAAGCTGACCGATGGGCATTGGCATACGACAGCGACGAGCGATTGATAGGGATGACCCCCAGGTGATAGAGGTGCTTGCCTTGGGTAGCCAGACCTGCTTCAATCCCCCTCAGACTATCCAACCCTGCCAACTGCCCAAAGAGCATGGCCACGAACTGAGACCAGGAGCGTACCCCTCGGGCATGATGCTCCGTATTATGCTCCCGGACGATCTTGTCAAATTCATATCTCGAAAAAAAGCGTAGCATTTGAGCCAGGATTGTGGGACTATGAGCCATAGCCTAACCTCCTTAGATGATAAGAATTTTTTACCGAGCAAACTTATCATACCACAAGGTGGTTAGGCTTTCTTAGTGCTATTTTGGACACACATGATTCCAAATAATGAATTAGGTTATAGTATAGGGACGGTTCTGTTTTCTCAATAGTGACCTTTAAAATTAACGATTGCAATAAGACGCGGGGGTAACCCGCCATTGCAAAAAAAACGCAGAGGCTTATTCCCCGTCGCCTTGATTGAAGTACTATGAGATCTCATCATTTTATTCGAAACATTTATATGCAAAAAAGAATAGAATAGCGGCGACCAAAAGTGTATATATTCCCATAAGCCTTGAAATCACTCTTGGGCTATCTCCTTCTTTTCTCTTCTTAAAACCACTTATTGATGGATAGAACCAGTAAAGTCTTTTGTATCGGATTGCCTGATAAGAGATGAAGACAGAATAAAAACCAGCAATCAAGAAAAATATGCCTAGTGATATGAAATCTGTATAAATCTGATAAATCTGGGTGATAAATCTGGGGACACCATACTTAATTATTCCCCCTTGTTCAATTTTGGACCTGGTTTCTGCTTTTGAAGAAGCCTGTTTAATGTCTTCTCAAGCTTTGCAATGAAACCGTCGTTCCCAAGAGGCCGACC
>Ga0214474_1000280_pt1 | contig 26882 bp, 31 predicted proteins | sample RVTome_2_FD_187335 | JGI IMG/M metagenome (GOLD analysis project Ga0214474, IMG submission 187335) | Soil microbial communities from uranium-contaminated site in the Upper Colorado River Basin, Wyoming, United States - RVT95D214 HiSeq ... | reverse complement strand
AGCAAAATCAGAGCCAAAATAGAGAGCCAGGATTTAACTACAACATTGGCCAAAATGAATAGGCCATTATAGGTTATTGAGATTTGCCACTGCCAGACATTGTAGCTGCCAGCTACCTGTCCCTCTTTAAAAAAGGGAATAAAGATAGCGATTAGCAAAACGAACGGGAAAATCACCAGAGACCTCTTCAAAACATAAAGAGGTGGTAACCGGGAGAACAGTAGCATAACAGCAATTATGAAAAAATAAATGGTAAAAATCCGCCAATCACTGGCTGGCGTCAGCACCACCGCTAGAATAAAAGCCAGGCTGGCAACGAGCTTTGTCCTGGGGTCAAGCCTGTGGATAAAGCTATTCAAGTGGCTGTATTCATCAATAAAGCTATGCTTCACCTTTTGCCCTCAACAACTTTGCTAATCCATAGCCGATACCGAAAAGTATAAGTGTACCCATCAGTCCAGCCAGAATTACGGCTATAGCTTCGTTAGTTACCCCGGGTATCACATAATCAGGCACAATTTCATAAAAAGGCTTCATAGCTGCACCAATGAAACCTTTATCCTCAGCTACCCTCTCCAGCCCATCGGGCGACGAAGATGCCAAGGGAGATAAAATAGCTAAAAGCAAAATTAGAATTAGTGCTCCATGCCACCACTTAAATTTCACTTTCATCACTCCCTATCAGGCTTTTTGCAGTTCCAACAGGTCAGCCCTGGTAGCTAGCACCAGGGCGAGCACGGCTGCTGTTATCAAACCTTCACCTATGCCAATAACAGCGTGAATACCCGCCATCGAGGGCAAGGCAACGTTCAGCGGTACAGTACCTGATACTGCCAGTTCCAGGGCACAAGCAATCGACGATGCCACCACTGTAAGCCAGCCGGCCACGCCGGCACCGACCATTATGCCTAACTTGCGTTTACGGAAAAGTGAATTAATCCCTCTATAGAGATAATAACCTACAAAGCAAGGGATAACGCCCATATTTACAATGTTGGCACCCAAAGCGAGAAGCCCCCCGTCTTGAAAAATCAGACTTTGCACTATCAGCACACAGGTCATTATCAATATTCCCGCCCACGGCCCCAACAGTATAGCAGCCAAAGCAGCACCTATGAGATGGCCGGAGGTGCCACCAATTACCGGGAAATTCAACATCTGGGCAGCAAAGATAAATGCGGCTAATATACCCATCATCGGTATTTGCTTCTCACCCATTTTTTTATTAGTCGCCTTAACTGCGCAGGCAACGCTGCCAGCAGCCACTGCGATTCCGGCGATTGCCACCGGTGTGCTGATGAACCCGTCTGGAATATGCATCTAAAACATCCTCCAATAGCTTTCTATTCAATAGAATGCAACTGCAACTAATTGCATTAACACCCAAAAATAAAAACTCGCTTGAATCTACTAAGCCTTATCTTGACACTGGGAACATAAACCAAAAACAGCGGTATGCTTTAAATCAGCTTTAAATTTATGTTTTTCAGACAGAATATCTTCCAAAGGAGCAAGTGCTGATTCGGGCAGGTCTATTACGCTGTGGCATTTCTGACACACCAGATGATGATGATGTCCCCTATCGGCGGGATGGAAACGGACACACCCGTCTCCCAGGGCGATCTCGTTAACCAGCCCAAGTTCCTTAAGCAATTCCAGTGTCCGGTAAACCGTGGAAATGTTGGCGTAGGGATATTTAGCTTTCACCCGGTCATATATCTCATCAGCGCTGACATGCTTATCAGCATCATGCAGAGCCTCGACCACCATCATCCTTTGCGGTGTCAGCCGATAGCCCATTCCCCTCAGCACCTGAGCGCAACTCATGTTGAATAGTATAACAAAAATAGCCCATATTTGCAACTAATTGCATTAGCAATTAGTTGCCGTTCAGCAAACCTTATCCTTGCTATCCAGTGCTATGGTGACCGGCCCATCGTTATATATTTCCACTAACATGTGTTGCTGAAAGCGGCCTGTCTCTACTTTGAGCCCGGAGTCTCCTACCCGGTCGATAAAATAGTTGAGCAAGGTTTCAGCCTGTTCCGGCGGCGCTGCTGCCTCAAAACTAGGTCGACGCCCTTTCCGTGTATCAGCCAGGAGGGTAAACTGGCTTACAATCAGAATCTCGGCTCCAACATCTAGCGCCGAACGATTGAACTTACTAGCTTCATCAGCGAAGACACGGAGGTTTACTATCTTATCGGCCATGTAAATAGCGTCTTTCTCGGTGTCCTCCCTAGCCACACCAACCAGGACAACTAAGCCACGGCCGATTTTCCCGACAACCTCGCCGTTCACACTGACCGAGGCTTTGGTAACCCGCTGTACAAGTGCTTTCAAATCACCTCCAGGTTCTCAGACTGAGAAAGGTTTACCCAAATATTTTACGGAAGTAGCGTACCTGAGGCAAATTGACACCTAATATGTGATAGAGTACAATTATTTTTGCTTAGGACACGGAGGAGCACTAATGATAGAGATGACGATTGATAGTATTCGGGTAAGCCTGATGAACTATCAGCATGTGGTAATCCTTAAAGAGAAACAATCAGACCGCTACCTGCCTATCTGGATTGGCCCATCTGAGGCAGATGCTATCTCGATAAAATTGCAGAATGTTGACTTAGCACGGCCCATGACACATGACTTACTGAAAAACGCTATCTTCGCGCTGGAAACAGCATCTGGTACCATAGTGAGTAAAATTGTGGTGAATGACCTTCGCGCTGATACCTTCTACGCACAGATTATTTTCGAATCAACCGACATACCAAAGCCGATAGCGGTAAAGTTTACACCAGAAAGCAGTTCACGTCGGGGACACGACAACGGCTCACGGCTGTCTATTATCTGGCAGGGAAGAGAATACAAACTTGAAATAGCCAACGAATGGCAGGAATCGGGCGATAGATTCATCGAGGCCATGAGTGAGGACGGCCTGATGTTTGTGCTTCGCTTCGATAAAGGGACCAGTCAATGGTTACTCACCAGGATAAAGCTCGATTCTCGCCCCAGCGATGCCATCGCTTTGGCAGTAAGAGCTACAGTGCCTATTTATGTTGAAGAAGCAGTCTTGGACAAGGCTGGCATCATACTGGACAGGGAAACGGGAAAGCCTATACCCACAGAAAAAAGCGGAGATAAACCAGGCGGTAAAGGTAAAGTCGATGAGCAAGAGCTGAAGAAGCTTTCAGCTTTCAAGGATTTCATTAATACGCTTAACCTGGACGATTTAGGTAAGCGTAAATCATGAATATTTATACACACGTGGTAGACTTACTAGTTCGTTCAAAACGAACCACTCTTAGCTGAGCTTTTTATCTACTTGCTTAATAACTACGTTGATTTGCATACAAAAACGTGGCGGTTGCGGGTAAGGCTGCTGGATAGACAATAAATAGATAATGCCGATCCAACGTGCCTGAACTATTTGTGGAATCGGCTTTAAGTACATAGTAAAATTAGTCCTAAGGTCGATGACAGCTATTTCCTAATCTGCTAGATTACAGCGTGTTTCGGCAAAGAGCATCAAAGAAGATAAGTGACTTAACCAGTTTATGAAACTTGGTAATTCAAACGCCGGAAGATACGTAGAGCAGATTACGGAAATAGCGATATGATTTTGCTTCAAGAAAAGATCTACTACACAGTGGCGCAGCCTAAGCCCGATAAACCGACATCAAAGGAATGGGTCCGCCCCCTCTGGTTTCTTTTCACCGTTGGATGGTACGTTGTTTTGAGCCTTATCATTCCTACTTTGATTGGCTACTGGCTCGACAGTCCGGAGCGGTTTAATAGCCGTCCTCTATATACACTCATCGGTTTCCTCTTTGGTAGCGTACTCGCCTTCTACGGTCTTTATCGGATGTTGCGCCAATTCTATAGAGAGCAAAAAGAAAAAGAACAAGATAAAATTAAGGAGCCGGAATAGGAAAGTAATATGGGATGCGGCTGCTCAACAAAAATTATGGCCTTAATGGCGATTATTCTGCTAGCGCTTGCAGTATTCGGGTTCTTGATTGGACCGATTGGCTCAGCTATATTCCACACTAAAGGTCCCAGCTTCTTGACTGTCACCAAGCCCGAGGTCGAACTACCCTCAGAAGGTATATTCCACATCTCGGCATTTACGGTTACTAATACTCTTATCGCTTCATGGTTGACAATAATAGTTTTAGGTAGCTTATTTTACGCCGCCACTCGCAGGATGAAATTAATACCGGGAGGGCTCCAGAATTTTGCAGAATTTATCGTAGAGACAATATTGGACTTCGTTAAGGGCGTAGCCGGAGAAAAACAGGCTCGAACCCTCTTCCCCATAGTAGCCACCATATTCCTTTACGTCTTGACTAACGCCTGGCTGGCACTGCTTCCGTTCTTCAGCACCGTTGGCATCACCGAACACAACGGCGCTTTCTTACCCATATTCCGGGCGGCAAACACGGATATCAATTTAACTCTCTCTATTGCCCTCGTTTCATTCGTTATGGTCGAATACTGGGGAATACGCAGTTTAGGGTCTTTACATTATCTGGGCAACTTTTTTAATTTAGGCCAGTTACGCGATGGCTTCAAGAGCTTATTTAAAGGGAAAATTAGAGCCGCCTTCAGCGGCATTTTCTTCGGATTTATCAACCTGTTCATAGGTTTCATAGAAGTTCTCAGCCACTTTATCCGCATTATCAGCTTTACCTTCCGTCTTTTTGGCAATATGACGGCTGGAGAGATACTGCTTTTGGTCGTTACTTTCCTGGTACCATTTGTGATATCTATTGGTGTATACGGATTAGAATTATTGGTCGGCGTTCTTCAGGCACTGATTTTCGCCGGCTTAACGCTTGTATTTGGCGTTATCGCCATGGCTCCCCATGAAGAGGAGCCACAGCATGCAAATTAAAAAGGAGGGATGAAGATGGATCCACAAACGATGAAAATGTTGGCTGTAGGTCTTGCCGGAGGGCTGGGCATGATAGGGCCGGGCATAGGGCTCGGGCTTATCGGCTTCGGCGCCATGCAGGCCATCGGTCGCAACCCTGAAGCCAGAGGCCCCATCCTGACAAACATGATTTTGATCGGCGCGCTGGCTGAGGCAGTCGCTATCTACGCCTTGGTCGTAGCTATCCTGTTAATCTTCGTAGTGTAACAAGGAGAATTAAAATGGAAGAAGGTGGATTGCCAGGTTTCATTGGTGGACTTATCAGCGCCGCTATAACCATCGCGGTTGTAGTAGCCTTTAGCATGATTATCCTGGTCTTTATTTTGGCTCAGGCTTGAGTTTACCAAGTATTCGTCCGACCTCGATTCAAAGGCTTGCGCCTAACTAATCACTAGGGATAATCAATAAACTTACAGGTCAGGTGATTATATGGAAGGTATAGGAATTAACCTACCGCTTTTAATAGCGTTTGTCATAAGCTTCTTTATCTTATTTGCCATATTAAGTTTCTTTGCCTATAAGCCGATAACTAAAATGCTAGAGCAAAGGCAAGCTAAAATAAAAGAAAGCATGGAGCAAGCCGAAAAAATAAGGCAGGAAACTGCTCGCAGCGAAGAGGAAATCAAAGCTCATCTGGAACAAGCCCGCAAAGAAGGACAGGGCGTCATAGCTCAGGCGACGCAAATAGGAGAAAGATTAAAGGAAGAGGCCAAACAGGGTGCCCGCCAGGAGGCTGAGTCACTGATTGCTAAAGCGCGTAGCGAAATACAAGGGGAACGTGATAAAAGCATCGAGGAATTGCGCGCCGAATTTGCTGATATCGCTATCCTGGCTGCAGAAAAGGTAATCAAAGAAACATTAGATAAAAAGAAACACCGTAAAATCATTGATGAAGTGCTCAAGGAGAGCACAAGTTTTAAAAAGAAATAGAAGGCTTTGTTTAAATGCCAGTAACAACATCGGTTAAACGATATGCTCAAGCAGTCTTCGAGATTGCTCTGGAAAACAACAAGTTGAAAGAGTGGCAATCTAACCTGACAAAGATTGCGAAACTCGTACAAGATGATGAATTTGCGGGACTGGCAGAAAATCCCAAAGTACCTTTCGACCTTAAGACAAAGTTGGTACAAGAGAGACTGGGAAAAATAAATCCCATGGCTTTGAATCTAGTATATCTTCTAATTTTAAAAGGAAAGCTCAAAACGGCCAACCCTATCTCAGAAGAATATAACTACTTATTGAATGAGCACTACGGCATAAAAAATGCGGAGGTTACCACTGCCATTCCACTCGACAATGTGGAACAAGAGAAACTTGGCCAGAACCTTGAATCACTGGTGGGGAAAAAAGTCAGTATGAACATGCAGGTCAATCCGGAAATTCTGGGTGGTTTTATAGCCAGAATCGACGATAGCCTTATTGACGGTAGCATCCGCCACAAGTTAGAAATGTTAAAAAAGAGGTTGGCTGAAACAAGAAAATAACGTCCCTAAGGGGGTGAAAATGACAATAGGTGGCCGAGACATAGTTTCTGTAATCAAGGAGCAAATCAAGCAATTCGGGTCTACCGTGGCCATGGTAGATGTGGGAACAATAATCAGTGTCGGTGATGGCGTTGCTAGAATTCATGGGCTGCGTGGTGCTAAATATAACGAACTTTTAGAATTCCCTAATGGGATTATGGGATTAGCACTTAATTTGGAAGAGGATAACGTCGCTGCGGTTATTCTTGGCGATTTCAGTCATATTAAAGAAGGGGACGAAGTCCGTTCCACTGGAAGGGTAGTCGAAGTACCCGTGGGTGACAAGCTTATGGGCCGCGTGGTCGACCCACTAGGCAACCCATTAGATGAGCAGGGACCGATTAAAACAACCAAGACCCGGCCAGTGGAAAGAGTTGCGCCCAACGTGGTGATGAGGCAACGAGTAAACACGCCAGTATATACAGGTATAAAGGCGATAGATGCTTTGATTCCAATCGGGCGAGGTCAACGCGAGTTAATAATAGGAGACCGGTCCATAGGCAAATCAGCCATTGCCATCGATACCATCATCAACCAGAAAGGCGGCGACCTCATCTGTATTTATGTCGCTATCGGGCAAAAAACATCAAAGGTAGCACAGGTAATAGGCACGTTTCAGAAATATGGAGTCATGGATCATACTATAGTCGTCGTTGCCAGCGCTTCTGACCCAGCGCCTTTGCAGTATTTAGCCCCTTATTCTGGCTGCGCTATAGGCGAAGAATTCATGGAACAAGGAAAGGATGCGCTGGTTATCTATGATGACTTAACCAAGCATGCCTGGGCTTACCGCCAGCTATCCCTTATTCTCAGGCGTCCGCCTGGCCGTGAGGCCTATCCCGGTGATGTTTTCTATCTTCACAGCCGGCTTCTGGAACGAGCTGCTAAGCTGGATGAAGAACATGGTGGCGGCTCACTAACCGCCCTCCCTATCATAGAAATTCAAGCCGGTGATTTAGCTGCTTATATTCCGACAAACGTTATCTCTATTACCGATGGGCAGATTTATCTTGAAACAGATATGTTTAATAGCGGTATCCGCCCGGCATTAAACATTGGCTTATCGGTATCAAGAGTAGGCGGCAATGCTCAGACCAGAGCCATGAGACAGGTAGCTGGTAGACTAAGGATAGATATGGCCCAATATCGCGAACTGGCCGCCTTCGCCCAATTCGGCACTGCTGATCTGGATAAAGCCACACGGTCACAGCTAGAACGCGGGCAACGAATCACCGAAGTATTGAAACAGCCCCAATTTGTCCCGATGTCCCTAGATAAAGAGGTAACCATTCTGTATGCTGTCACGAACGGTTATCTGGACGATGTACCGCTGGAAAAAATTGCTGCATTAGAGCAGAGCCTCCATCGGTTTATGGAAACGAACCACCCTGAAATCAATAAGCGTATCTTGACCGATAAGGAAATCAAGCCAGAAACTAATGAGGCATTAAAATCAGCAATATCAGAGTTCAAAAAAAGCGCAGCTTACTAAAGGAAAGAAATGATTAGTCCACGACTTCTTCGTCGACGTATTCGTAGTGTTCAGAGCACGGCTAAAATCACCAGGGCAATGGAAATGATTGCTACTGCTAAGATGAAGCGAGCCCAAGAACAAGCTCTGGCTGGACGTCCATACAGCGATAAAATTGGCCAGATAATCTCTGACCTCGCCGTCGAGTCTGCAAAGACTGGCCCCCTGCATCCTCTGTTAGCCAAAAGAGACATAAAGAAAATAGCTATAGTGCACGTCACTACGGATAGAGGCCTATGCGGTGGACTTAACGCTAATATGAATCGCTTAACAGCTAACTTTATTCTGGGACAGAGTGTGCCGATTACACTTGTCACCATTGGACGCAAAGGGCGAGATTTCATGATGCGTTATAACTATGACGTCCGTGCTGAGTTCACGAAGATTAGTGATCGTCCTACCTTGCTTGAAACACTGCCCATTTCTCATATCATTATCGATGACTATACCAGCGGCTACATAGACATGGTCTATCTAGCTTACACTCAATTCGTCAGTATGATGACCCAAAGGCCAACATTAGAACCGCTGCTCCCGGTAGAACCGGCGGCAATACCTAAGACAGAAACTACAGAATATATTTACGAACCAGACCCCGTGTTTGTTCTGGGTGAGCTTCTGCCACGTTTTGTGGAAATGAAGGTTTACCATGCTATTCGAGAGGCTATTGCCAGTGAGCAATCGGCTCGAATGGTCGCCATGCGAAACGCCACAGATAATGCCAACGACGTTATTTCTGATCTCACTCTGACTTTAAACAAAGCCCGCCAGGAGATGATCACCAAAGAACTCCTTGACATTACCGGAGGCGTAGAAGTCCTACACTAGAGGAGGTGAAACTTTGGCAAAAGGCAAAGTAGTTCAAGTAATCGGAACAGTAGTCGATATAGAATTCCCTCAAGAAGCATTGCCAGCGATCTATAATGCCATCGAGATTAATCAAGATGGCGAGAAAATTGTTCTTGAGGTTCAGCAACATGCAGGCAATAATTGGGTTCGCTGTCTAGCTTTATGTCCCACCGATGGGCTAGAAAGAGGAGCTGAGGCGATTGATACCGGAGCACCGGTAACTGTGCCAGTAGGAAAAGCCACTTTAGGGCGATTGTTTAATGTCTTCGGCGAAGCATTAGATAATCTTGGCCCCGTGAAAACCAAGGAACGGCTGCCTATTCATCGTCCCCCACCACCACTGGAAGAGCAAGAAACAACAACTCAAATGCTGGAAACAGGTCTAAAAGTAATAGACTTGATTACTCCTTTTACCAGAGGTGGCAAGATCGGCGCTTACGGCGGCGCTGGTGTAGGCAAGACTGTCATCATAATGGAGTTGATTCATAACATTGCCACCGAGCACGGCGGCTTTTCCGTATTTGCTGGCGTTGGCGAAAGATCAAGAGAAGGTAACGATCTTTGGCGAGAGATGAAGGAATCTGGCGTAATAGAAAAGACCATAATGGTCTTTGGTCAAATGAACGAACCTCCTGGAGTCCGAGCACGAATTGGCTTGACTGGCGTAACTATGGCAGAATATTTCCGGGAAGCAGAAGGACAGGATGTACTTTTGTTCATCGACAACATTTACCGCCACATTCTGGCTAATATGGAGGTGTCGGCATTGCTTGGTCGCATGCCATCTGCTGTTGGCTACCAACCCACACTAGCCACTGATGTCGGTGAACTAGAAGAAAGAATCACCTCTACCAAGAGAGGTTCCATTACTTCGTTCCAAGCCATATATGTGCCGGCTGATGACTATACAGACCCTGGAATCGTAACCACTTTTGGTCACCTTGACGGAGTAATTTCGTTGGAACGCTCTATATCCGAGCTTGGTATCTATCCTGCGGTCGACCCACTAACTTCGACTTCTCGTATTCTCGACCCGCAAGTTGTCGGTGAAGAACATTACCAGGTTGCTCGCGGTGTACAACGGGTACTACAACGCTACAAAGACCTTCAAGACGTAATCGCCATATTGGGGATAGAAGAACTAAGCGACGAGGATAAACTTACCGTAGCCAGAGCCCGCCGTATTCAAAGATTCCTCTCCCAGCCTATGTTCGTTGCTGAGGCCTTCACCGGCACCGAAGGCAAATACGTTCCAATTAAAGAAACAGTCCGCGGTTTCAAAGAAATTCTGGAAGGCAAACATGACCAGCTCCCCGAAGCAGCTTTTTTCATGGTTGGAACTATTGACGAAGCAGTAGCCAAAGCCAAGAAACTCGAGGAGGGATAATGGCAACGCTAAGGCTTGAAATTATCACCGCTGAGTGCCAGGTTTTCGCCGATGACGTCAATACGGTGGTTGCCCCGGGTGTTGAGGGAGAACTAGGTATACTACCGCACCATGCTCCTTTAATAACCATGCTCAAACCGGGAGAGATACTCATAAGAAAAGATAGCGAGGAAACGTACATGTCTGTTTCTGGTGGTTTCCTCGAAGTGCGTCCCGACAAAATCTTAATCCTGGCCGATGCCTGTGAACGCGCCGAAGAAATCGATATTGAACGCGCCGAAGCAGCTAAACGTCGAGCTGAAGAAAGGCTCAAAACCCGTACACCAGACGTAGACGTCGCACAAGTCCAAGCTGCTCTTCTTCGTTCCCTTGTTCGCCTTAAGGTAGCTGAAAGGAGACGGCGAAAATCGGCAATGCGGTGACGTTTTAAATTGGTAAATAGGCAAGTAATTATCTATTGAAACAATAGGGGTTTATGATAACGGAAAATAGACCTGTTTTGGACATAACAGATCGTTCACAGTATCTCAAGCCTGACCCGAACACCCTCCTTGGTCGCTACCACACGTAGCAGAGTCCTCATCGCCTCAGCGACACGACCCTGCCTGCCGATTACTCTACCTTTATCATCTGCGGCGACTTCCAATTTCACCACCACCATACTCTTGTCATCAGCCTCCTCAGTAACCCTTACATCATCAGGCGCATTAACAATTGACTTGGCGATATATTCTATTAGCTCCTTCATTATGATGACTCCTCTGCCGTTGATTTGGCTTTTGTTCGGGCTCTGGTTTTCGTCTTTTTCGGCTTTGTGGCTCTTGCTTTCTTTTCAGTAACTGGTTTGAACTTATCCATTACACCCGCTTTAGTGAGCAGTCTTAATGCAGTTTCCGTTGGCTGGGCGCCATATTTAAGCCACTTCAGCGCTTTTTCTTCCTCAACATCAAATGTCTCTGGCTCAGTCAACGGATTATAATGTCCGATAATCTCAATAAATTTACCATCACGTGGTGATCTCTCATCAGCTACCACCATCCGGTATATAGGTTTATTCCTGGTGCCAATCCGCCGCAATCTTATCTTAACCATGGGTTATCTATTTAGACTAGGCCTCCTTGAGAATTTTTGTAGGTTATTATGCACCAACTTACTCAAACTGTCAATCCTGCGCTACTTCGGATGTTGCCTCCTGTGGACTCAGCTATTATAATCAATAATGTGAAAATACAGAATTTGCACGGCTGGCAAATAAGCGTGGCTGAGGCTAAACAGATACAATCGGAGCTAGCCAGGCAAGTATCTCGTCAAAGCGAAACTATCAAACCCAGATTTATTGTCGGCGTCGATATATCGGCACCCGACTCAACTGGGATTGCTCGAGCGGCTGCGGTCATCCTCAGCTACCCGGAACTGCAGGTTGCCGAGATAACGACTGCAGAGGATAAACTCAACTTTCCCTACATACCCGGCCTTTTATCTTTCAGAGAGATTCCGCTTATATTGGCTGCCTGCCGGAAACTATCGATAAACCCCGACCTTGTCGTGGCAGATGGCCAGGGAATTGCCCATCCCAGACGCTTCGGCATCGCCTCACATCTGGGTCTGCTCCTCGATATGCCGAGCATAGGTTGTGCCAAATCGCGTCTGTGCGGAACTCATTCACCGGTAACTGCTGAAATCGGTGATTACGCTGAGCTTATGGATAACGGCGAAATCATTGGTGTTGCTCTGCGTAGTAAAGTCGACACTAACCCGATTTATATCTCTATCGGCCACAGGATTGATTTGCCTACAGCTATTCATTGGGTAATGGAATGCTGTTGCGGCTATCGGCTTCCAGAGCCCTCTCGATTGGCTCATCTTGCTGCCAGCGGTAAATCCATGACTATCGTTAGCAACCGCTCGCAGAGGTTGCCCGTCAATCACGTGTTACAGTAATCTAAATGTGGAATAGGAGTTGTTAGCCATGCAGGAAGAAAAAGATAGACTCGAAGCTCTAAATCGTCGGATCTCAGACATGCTGGTGCGTCTTTGACATTCCAGGCAGAGAAAAGGAAATCGCCAGGCTGGAGACTGAAACCTCGAAACCAGACCTGTGGTTAGACCAAACCAGGGCACAGTCTATCATGCGTCAACTGGGAACAGCTAAAAATACTGTTCAGACTTGGCGTCAGCTGGAGAAAGAAATCACCGAACTTCTTGATATGACTACTTTAGCTATCGAAGGAAACGACCAGTCTCTTCAAGGAGAAATACAGCAGCGCATAGATGAAATAACCTCTCAACTCGATGTACTGGAAACCAGATTGCTGTTGAGCGAAGAATACGACGCCAGAGCTGCCATCTTAACTGTACACGCCGGCGCCGGCGGCACCGAGTCCCAGGATTGGGCAGAAATGCTGTTCAGGATGTATTTGCGCTGGGCGGAACAGCATAAATATAAGACTGAAATACTCGATACCTCGACTGGTGAGGAAGCCGGCATCAAGAGTGCCACTGTGGAAATAAAGGGAGATTATGCCTACGGTTATTTGAAGTCGGAGCACGGCGTTCACCGTTTGGTCCGCCTGTCTCCTTTCGACGCCGACCACGCGCGGCACACTTCGTTCGTTCTAGTTGAAGTCCTTCCTGAAGCCGAAGAGGAAATAGATATCAAAGTAAAACCCGATGATTTGAAAATAGATACCTTCAGGTCGAGTGGACCCGGCGGACAGCACATGCAAAAAACAAGCAGTGCTGTTAGAATAACGCATCTTCCCACCGGAATGGTAGTAAGTTGTCAAAGTCAACGTTCTCAGCGACAGAACAAGGAAAGTGCACTGAAAGTGCTTTACGCCCGGCTTCTTGAAATGAACCGTGAGGAAAAAGAGATGGAAAAAGCCAAACTTAAAGGTGAAAGAATTGAAGCCGGTTGGGGTAACCAAATTCGAAGTTACGTCCTGCACCCCTACCAAATGGTTAAAGACCATCGGACAAAGTATGAAACCGGTAACGCTAGCGCTGTCCTGGACGGAGAGCTCGATGATTTTATCACCGCCTATCTGCGTCATAAACTGGGAGTGGGAAAATGACTAAATGGTTCCTTCCGTTAATGCTGACCACTGTTCTGATTATTACGCCAACCATCGCTCGTTCCCAGGGCGGAATTTCAGTACAGGACAGCTCGGCGCAGGTATTTTTCCCCTCGGGTCTAGCCTTCAACATCGAAGCTGAAAGCCAGAATGACATCGTTAAATTACGCCTCCACTATCAGGTCGATAGGATGACCTATGCGCCGGTTACCAGCGAGGCCTGGCCTGAGTTCAACCCATCTCCAAAAGTAGAAGCAGAATGGGTCTGGGACATGAGGAAAGTACGCGTGCCTCTACCACCCGGAGTCACCGTTACATACTGGTGGACAATTGAAGATGCCGCCGGCAATATCCTGACGACTCCCTCACAGAAAGTCCGATTCGACGACCTCCGCTATGACTGGAAAAAACTAACTTCAGGTCAAATTACGCTGCTCTGGTATAAAGGTAATCAAGCTTTTGCCGACCAACTGATAGCCGATTGCCAGCAAACACTGGATAGACTGGCCCAAGACACAGGAGTCAGTCTTGAGCACCCCGTTAGCATATACATATATGCCAGTTCCGAAGACCTTAGGGGCGCCATGGTTTACACACAAGAATGGACGGGCGGCCGCGCTTATGTTGAATACGGCATCATTACCATCGGTATTCCTACAAACGAATTGGAATGGGGCAAGGCGGCTCTAGCTCATGAGCTGGGGCACTTTGTGACCCATCAAATAAGCTTCAGCCCTTACGGGTATATTCTTCCCACCTGGCTGGATGAAGGCTTGGCTATGTATGCCGAAGGCAAGCCGGACCCATATCTTGAGTCGATGTTGGAAAAAGCAATCGCGCAAAACAACCTCATTTCCGTGCATAGTTTAGCCAGCCCGTTTTCAGCCATACCTGAAGAGGCCTACCTCTCTTACGCCGAAAGTCAAAGTATTGTTACCTTCCTCATTCAAAATTACGGTAGTGATAAGATGCTTCAACTCTTGAATATATTCAAAATAGGCAGCACCTATGACGATGCACTTATACAAGTCTACGGCTTCGACCAGGATGGACTCGATGCTCTGTGGCAAGAATACATAACCAGCCAAAAGCAAAGCCAATCTGAATTACAATACAACTCACTTCGGATATATAGTAAAGACGGATTTCTCTGGGACAACGTATTGGGCAATCTCGTATCGGTTAATACACCATTGGGGATTGATTGAAGAACTCATTTACTGTGCACGACCTGCCTCTTTCGGAACGGCCGAGAGAGAGGCTCTCCAAGCTTGGCAGTGAAGCTTTATCCAGCCAGGAGATTCTAGCTTTGATTCTTGGTCGAGGAATTAAAGGCGAATCGGTAATTGTCACCTCCCAAAAACTGCTGAGCAAATTCGGCAATCTAAAGAATCTGGCCTCTGCTTCCATTGAAGAGCTAACGCAAATAAAAGGTATCGGCCCGGCAAAAGCCGCCCAGATCAAAGCCACCTTCGAGTTAAGCAAGCGGCTGGAAAATTCCTCAGGCGAAGCCACGAAAATAACGGTTAAATCGCCTGAGGATGTCGTGAAAACAGCCAGAAACCTTCTGAAAGGCAAGAAGAAAGAACATTTTCTTGTAATCTGCCTAGATACCAGAAACCATTTGATAAAAACCAGTACCGTCTCCATAGGCAGCCTTGATTGCAGCATTGTGCATCCGCGTGAAGTGTTCAAGGACGCAATTTCTTCAAGCGCAGCCTCAGTTATTTTCATACATAACCACCCTTCGGGCGACCCTACGCCATCGGAGGACGACATCAAGATGACTAAACGTCTTATTGAAGCCGGTGAAATTATAGGCATTGAAGTCCTCGACCATATAATTATCTGCGATAGCGAACATTTAAGCATGAAGGCAAAAAATCTTGTTTGAGGCTCAACGACCAATGAAAAAGATCTGGCATTTCACTTTAATCGGTGCAATTCTGTGCATATTAGTTGCTTTACCCTTCGTCGTTAAATGCCAGCCTGGGACGATACCAACAGCTACCCAGGAAAAGGGAACTCTCAACCTCTGGGACTCCGGCCCCATAACCCTCGACCCGGCGGTATCCGGTGAGTCAACTTCACAAGCCTATGTTATGCAAATCTTCAGTGGCCTGGTCCGTCTTGGAGTTGACGCCAACCCAGCGCCCGACATCGCTGAAAGGTGGCAAATAACCGATAATGGTCAGACTTACACCTTTTACTTGCGCCACGGAGTGAAGTTCCAGGATGGTAAGGAGATTACAGCACGGGATTTTAAATATTCATGGGAAAGGGCTTGCCTTCCTGAAACCAACTCTCATACAGCCTCCACTTATTTAGGCGATATCATCGGAGTAAAAGATGTCCTATCTGGCAAAGCTACACAAATCAGCGGTGTCGAGATTATCGATACCTATACTTTGAAGGTTACCATCGATGCACCCAAGGTCTATTTTCTGTCCAAATTGACCTACCCGGTCACGTTTGTTGTGGATAAAGCCAATGTAGAATCAGGCAAGGACTGGTGGATGAAGCCGAACGGAACCGGCCCATTCAGGCTTACCGAATGGGAAAAGGGTGAGAAGCTAGTGTTGGAGCCTAACGAGTTTTATTATGACCAACCAGCTAACGTGAAGGTGATTTTCCATCTATTAGCAGGTATTCCCATGGCAATGTATGAAATGGGCGAACTCGATGTTACTCAAGTTAGCGAGCTTAGTATAGACAGGGCAACGGACAAACGTGGTCCGTTTTACAATGAACTGAACGTATTCCCCGAGTTGAGCTTCTTTTACATAGGTTTCAATTCGCAGAAGCCGCCCTTCGATGACGTCAATATCCGGCGGGCTTTTTGTTACGCAGTGAACAAAGAGCGAATCATCAAGATAATTCTCAAAGATATGGTGACCAAGGCGGACGGTATACTGCCACCGGGTATGCCCGGATATAATGATAATCTCCAAGGACTCGATTACGACGTAGCCAAGGCGAAAAGCCTCATCGCCAGTTCAAAATATGGCAGTGTTTCCAATCTGCCGCCTATCACGCTCACCGACTCGGGATTAGGCGGCGATATAGATGAATATCTCGGTGCCCTCATCCAGGATTGGAAGGCTAACCTTGGTATCCAGGTAAGCGTGAGACAACTTGAACCGGAGATTTACTCTTATTACTTGAACGAGGAGGTGGACCAGATGTATCTCGGGGGCTGGATAGCTGACTATCCCGACCCGCAGAACTTCCTGGACATACTGCTCCACACCGGCGCCGAGTACAACACCGGCAATTACAGCAACACACAGGTAGACGCCCTGCTCGACCAGGCTGGCATCGAACAGAATGAGACCACTAGATTCTCCCTGTATCAGCAAGCCGAGCAGAAAATAATAGACGAAGCTGCCTGTCTGCCTTTGTCGTTCGGGAAAACTTTTCTCCTGGTGAAACCTTATGTCAAAAACTATACGTTGGATGTTCAGGGCATCCCGACGTTGAAGGAGGTATATGTAAGTGACTGAACAACCCGGATTAGCAGCACCGTGTGGAATTCACTGCGGCATATGTCTGTTTTATAAATCGCTGTCAGATGAGAAATTGAGAGATATCGTGTCACAGCGGATGAATGTACCTCTGGAAAAAGCTACATGTCAGGGATGTAGAGCTGTCGATGGAAATTGCCCTCTTATTGGCGAACAGTGCGCCACTTTCGTCTGCGCCCAGGAGAAAGGCGTGGACTTCTGCTGTGACTGTTCAGAATTTCCCTGCTCCAAGCTTTTGCCTTGCTCTGACAGAGCAGAAAGTATAGCACAAAATATCAAAGTCTACAGCTTGACCTTAAGAAAGTTTAAGGGTGAAAAAGCCTGGAATCAGATGATAGGTCAAATTTATTCGCTGTATTACAGGGGCCAAATGAAGATTGGCAGAGGGCCGGTCCCACGCACTTAGGCAAATTTCTTTATGTCCATAAATCTTCGATATCTTTTTCAGTCTTCTTTTTCAGCTCTGCGGCTTCAAGAAAACCAAGCTCTTTGTAAGACTCGGCAGTGCCATACTCTCGAGTTTTAATAACCACCGGCATAGGTACGGCGTGGCCAAAGATAAGCGCTTGCTGCTTGGTCTCCAACTTAGCTAAGACCGATTTCAGTTCGCTTTTGCCCGACGTACCTGTAAGCACGCTATCCAGGTCCCGCTCATCGTCCAGAAGGCAGGTTATTTTTGTTCCTAATTGCGACATAACCTCGCCGTCTATACCGCTGGGGCGCTGGTCAATTACGAGCAATGTAACATTGTATTTCCTCATCTCCCGGGCGATTCTGCCGAAGATGGTTCGAGATGAAATCTCAGGGTTAAGAAAACGATGGGCCTCTTCAATGGTAATAACCAGAGGACGAGACGGCGCCACCTCTCCGCCCATTTCGCGCTCTGCGTTCTCTCGATATTTAGCATGTATTCGCCGGCTCAGTAGATTAGCCACCAGAATGTAAGCGGCAAAGTCATCGAATTTGCCGAATTCAAGGATTACATTTATGCCCCTGTCCAAATACTCCAGTATACGCTGGACTGAATTTTCGCGTGCTCGGGGTACTAAAAAAGAAAACCGCCGCAAGTTCTCCAGTCCGCGCCGCAAATTACGGTAGGTGCTGTCATGAATATTCAGCCTGGAAATTAATTGCTTGCCGTCGTCTTCGTTCAGATTTAGCACAGTTTCCAGCCATTTCCTGTCACCGAATTCCCGCGCCAGCTGATAGACCGTTTGAGCGGAAGCTTCGGTAAGATTCAGCGTCTGTCTGAGCAGTTCAACATCTTCAGGCTCGATTTCGTCATAGCCTATCCTGACCACTACGTCCGTGCTAACCTTCCTGCGTTTAGAACTTTCCTCATCCAAAGTGAAGATTGCCACTTTCGATGGAAATAGCTGCTTTAAACCTTTTACTTTGTAACCTTTCTCAGTTTTACCTTCCCAGCCGTACTCGCTGTGCATATCGAATACCAGGCTGACCGCTGCATTCTTTTGCAGCATGCCAACAAGTAGCAAACGGGTGAGAAATGTCTTGCCAGTACCACTCTTACCGAAAACTCCGTTGGAGCGCTTAACAAATTCTGCGATATTAAGACAGACTTTTGTCTCCATATCCAACGGTGTTCCTACATAAAACCGCTTCTCATCTTCAGCACCGAAAACAATCTCAACGTCACGCTGTGAAGCCAGCTTCACACCCGAGAAATGTGCCGGCACCGTCTTCGCCGGTTGGGGCCCCTCGAGTATGCTGGCAGCATCACCGCCTATAGTCAACATGGGCAGAACCCGAAGCTTACCATAAGTGGCAGTGCCGGTGATTACTTGAGCAATGAAGGGATCAGAGACGTCGGGCGGTGTTATGGCTAATCTCGGGTCAATGGTTTCCAGGCTGACATCGGTAATCATGCCGAAGAAGCGGTGCTTCGTACCTTCGATGGCTACATACCGGCCCACTGCCATGTCCTCTACTGAAACCGATACATCAAGCCTAACTTCCACACCCCGGGTAAGAGAGCCGGAAACCACAACTCCCAAAGGAGTCTGCTCTTCGGAACTTTGACTTGTCATCACTTAAGCCTCTTAAGAAGCGAATTCAATCTATTGACATCGTTGCTCATTATACCGGCCAGCTCTTTACCGGCTTTGACCAGGAAAGCATTGGGGTCACCATGGGCCTGGCTGGCATAACGAAGACAGGCACCAGCGACCTCATCAACCGGGACAGGTATTTTGGCATTCACAAGCAAACTGAGAAAATCTAATGACTGAGTAAAAGCGCTGACTTCTTCGAGCCGACAGGTATAAACAAAGCCATGAATGGAAGCAGGTTTCGGCGGCAGATATTGATGCCAATTTTTACCTTCGCCGTACCCCACTACCAGGACTCTGAAATCCGTTGTTAAAAGCCTGGATAGCTGTGGATTAGCCGTAAAAATCTCCTCCTCCGCCTCCAGATTCTGACCCCTAGCCACCACACGCCGCCCCGGCTCAAGGCTGTGAGTCTCGACATTATAGATAACGCCATAGATATCACCAGGCCTATCCTGTGTTTTCACCAGACTGCCCAGAGGCGGTGCCTGGTCGAGCTTATAACATTGAGCTGTAAACTCGGCACTGCTGGCTTCAATGACCTCGGCTATCTTGCTCCCATATCCATCTTTTACTTTTGATTTTTGATTTTTAATTTCTTTTGTATCCATTTCATTAAGTAGCTATTATTAGACGATATTTGCTTACCTCCCCCTCTTTCGCTTCCTCATGGCAGAAAAGTTTAAGGCGTTTCGCCCCTCTATCTTTGGCTTTTGATTTTTGATTTTTAACTTCTTATTATATCCATCTAGCTCTCTTGCTTTCACTCTTAGCCGAGCTCTCCAAAAAAATTCCATCGTCACCAAGAATCTGCTTTACCAGTTCCCAGAACTGCTCCCGGTCGGCAACGTTCACCACCGCTTGCTCATGCGCTTCACTCAGGGCTACAGGGTAACCTAATCCCCGTCGGCACTGGTCTACGACTGCGGAATGGACCAGCCCGACCAGTTGCTCATCTTCGGCTACCCAAAGCGGAACTTCTACCCGGGCTATTTCTCCATCGAGCCTGACGTAAAAAAAGTTTATTTCATTAGCTCCGTAATACTTGGCCACAACTGAAGACCGGTTGCTGAATAATGCCGACCGTTGCCCGGGAGCTAACAGCCGGGGAAAAAGGTCACGGTCGAGCAAGCCTCCCACAGCATCACACTCTCTCCCTTCAAACTTCCCCGAACAATAGCGGTCGCAGTCTACGGGCAGGTGCGGACAGATTGCCAGGCGCAATAGATTAACTACCTCAGTGCTGCGGGGGTAACTGATATAGCTGGCTACAGCCAATTGTCTACGCCGGCTAATCACCCTTAACTGGCTAAGATATTTCAAAAAGCCGTCTACCAATAGCTCGCGGACAACATAATCCGGATAAACCTGCTCAGACAGACGCCACAAGATAAGGGAACCATCAAGCAGAGCTACCAAAGGCAAATCTGCATTCACTTCTTTCACCCGCTCAGCCAGCCAGCGGCATTCCTCGATGCCACGCTTTATCCCCAGAATCTGTCCCTCTATCGGAATCTGGCGACCATCGGCAGAGATGATAGCCACCTCGCCGTCTTTAAAATACAGAGATGGAAAGTTCAAGAGTTGGGCATCAGGATTTTGACCGTACTGTAGCTGGGCTATGCCGATGTTGATAAGAAAGCAGTGAGCCGACTGGTGGCGGTCGACATCGATGTGAGAGCCATCGCTTGCCAAAGCTATATAATCGTCGGTACAGTGTGGCGCCATCTGCCCTTGGTCAATACTTTCTTTTAGGCCGGCCACTAACCAGGTAGTTTTGCTCGACTCTACCTTCTGTTTCAATGCATTCAAATCAGCAGCACAAGCCGTAAGAGTCTTCAAGGCAAACTCAAGTTTAGCCTGTCTTCCCCCCACCCTGGACTTTAAACTGGTTGCTAGATCTACGATCTGACTGACTAATTTAGACAGGTCCAGCGACATCTTTCTCCTTGATTGCCCAAGTATATCATGAGGTCGAATCCCCAAACAACGACTCTGTAAAGCCAATTAGAAAGCCGGTATTGACAAGTCACAGTTGGAGACTTAGTATTTGTAGGAGACTCGCTAAAAGAGAAGAGCGGAATTTCTTCGATTTAACAGAATGTGCTTCTAGGGGGGAACGTAAGGTACAGGAGGGATAAAAAAATGGCTAGAGAGGCTAAGCTATACAAGGCATCACAGGGAAGCCCTTTGGAAGGATATTTCCTGCTGAAAGCCGAGGGAAAGAACATTCCGCCCGCCTTCAGTGAACGTGCTGCACAATCCCGGAGGAGTCGACATGAACGTGTCTCGGAGGTACTACAAGGGGGTGATTGGGGCGGTATAACTACTTTAAGAGACTGGGAACAGGCTTACCTCAAGGAATGCTTTTATCGCGGAATACGTATACTTCTGGAATTAGAACGTTCGGGTGAAAGCGACCTGTGAAACCCCGTTCGCAGCCAATTACTATTCTTCCAGTATAGTCAGACTTAAAAGATTGGGACCCGTATGCGTACCAACAACAGGACTAACATTAGACATGTAAATTGAGGCTTTGGGAAATACGGAAGCCATGCGTGCGGCAAAGACCTTTGCCTCATTCATGTTGGTGCCGCACTCCACAGCCAAAGCCTTTACCTTGCTGAACTTCGATGCAAATTCAAAAAGCCATTCGGTAGCTTTAGCTCTGGAGCGCACCCTGGCGGATGGAAAAGCCACACCATCTTTTATGCCGAGAATAGGATTCATCTTAAGCATAGACCCCAGTAAAGCCTGTACCTTGCCGATGCGACCTCCCCTGGCTAAATATTCCAAGGTATCGAGAGTCACCCGGACATGTATTCGAGGAATAGTTTCTGACATTAAGTTGATTAGTTCGTTGAGGCTGGCTCCAGACATCGCTTTTTTAGCTGCCTCCATAACCAGTAGTCCTTCCCCCATTATGCCGAGTGTGGAATCGACAACCTCCACCTGGCATTTTCTTTTCATTAGCTTAATACCCTGTAACGCCGCGTCATAAGTGGCACTCAACTTGCGAGACACAAATACGCCTACGATCTGGCTGTACTTTGCAGCCAGGCCATCAAATACCTCAGCAAACGTCCCCGGGCTGGGCGCCGCAGTAGAGGGTAGCACAGAGCTGCGCTCCAGCCTATGGTAAAATTCCTCAGGACTCAGGTCAACTCTATCTCTGTATGTCTCGTTGCCAAATTGAATGTGCAACGGAACCACCGTAATTTCCAGGTCTTTCGCAACCTCTGCTGGTATATCAGACGCGCTATCAGTAACCAGTTTAACCATAAATGTCTCCTCTGCTCCAGAATATTTGATTATCTGTGGCAATGCCTAGATATACGAGGTTATTGTATGCTATTTTCACAGCATACACAAGCCTGTGCTGGCACCGCCTTTTTTGTCATTCCAAGAGGCAATCTATTGCCCATTACATCTAGCTTTGCTATCATAAGCATGCTCTTTTTCTTAGATTTGCCTCTCAGAAAATTCGAAGGTCAAAACAACAATGAGAGTCGGCTTGATTTACGACCCCGTTTATCTAGAACATGATACCGGGACGCATGTCGAGAACAGCCAAAGGCTGACCACCACCATGTCCCATCTTGAGGAGACTCACCTGAAGGACAAGCTTATCTTGCTGTCACCACGTGCTGCCACTATTGAAGAATTATCAGCAGTACATGCACCCGAATATATCTCTCGAATTCAAAGTCAATCGGAAAGGGGCGGCGGTTGGCTTGACCCTGATACAGTTACATCGCCGGGCTCGTATAATGCAGCTTTGTACGCTGCCGGCGGTGCTTTAACAGCGCTTGATGCTGTGATGAACAGACAGGTCAATAGCGCTTTCGCCCTGGTCAGGCCGCCTGGACACCATGCCACATGCTGGCAAGCTATGGGCTTCTGTCTATTCAACAACATAGCTGTAGCCGCCAAGTACGCCCTGGCCAACTTCGATATTAAACGAATACTTATTATTGATTTCGATGTACACCACGGTAATGGCACACAAGATACGTTCTATACTGACCAGCACGTCCTTTATTTTTCCACTCATGAATACCCGTTCTATCCGGGAACGGGCAGCATTGATGAGACCGGTGCCATGAATGGCGAAGGGTTTACCGTCAACGTTCCCCTGCTGGCTGGTTGGGGTGATGATGAATACCAGACCGTCTTCGAAGATATCCTGGCACCGGTAGCTAAACGCTTCGAGCCGCAGCTAATGATGGTCTCCGCCGGCTATGATGCCCACTGGGCCGACAACCTGGCATCAATGCAGTTAAGCGTCTCAGGTTTTGCCCGATTGACAGAAATTATCAAGACCTTAGCTGATATGTTATGTCAAGGGCGTATGGTTTTTATGCTGGAAGGCGGCTATCACCTTGAAGCCTTGTCGCTATCTGTGGCTGCTACACTTGATATTCTTCGCGGAAACAATCAAATTTCCGATCCTTTGGGCAGACAGGGCGCAAAGTCAAGACCCGTAAGGTTTGACAATTTCATTAAAATGGTGAAGGAGATTCACCAGATATAACCTTCGGCCGAAATCCCCGGTGTTTCCGTTTAGGCGGGGCTGGTAGCCACTTTTTTCCTAGGAGAGAGGCCCTTCTCCCAAACTACCAAAAGCTGACCGGCAATGCAGAGAGAAGAATAGATTCCGGTAGCGATACCAATCATAAGCGCCAGCACTAGAGTATGGGTAGTCGCACCACCAAGTAGATAAAGCGCCACTACAACAAAAAGAGTAGCCAGACCCGTATTCAGAGAACGACCTAACGACTCAATGATACCGTAATTTGCCACCACCTCGAAGTCGCGGCTTACACCTCTCTTCATATTCTCTCGAATGCGGTCAAACACAACCACAATGTTATTCACGCTGACACCGACAACTGCCAGCACACCGGTGACAAATAAGGCATCGACTTCCACGCCTGCCACCCAGCCTAGAATTGAGAACACAGCAATAACCACTACCAGGTCGTGCAGCAGGGCAATGATAGCGCAGGTGCCCCATCGTATGGGCTTGGGCATTTTGCGAAATGCCCATGAAATATAGAGCAATATGCCTACGGCAGCCACCACCACAGCGATGAACGTGTTACGCACCGTACCGGCAGCTACAATTGGCGAAACAGAATAAAGACTGCTAATAGTAATATTAGTATCCAGCCCGGTCTGCAAACTATCTTTTAGATTGGTGGTTTGCTCACTGGATAGTTCGGGGAGACGAACAAAAAAATCACCTTCGCCAGCCGGCTGAACAACAGCCTTATCATAACCAAGGTCGGTTAATTCCTGGCGCAGTTGGCTTAGCTCCACTCCCTTGTCGAAACTCAAGGTCATGGCCGTGCCACTGCTGAAATCTACTCCCGGTTTGAGGCCGAAGACGGCCAACGATATTATGCCGGGAATAATCACAATAGCTGATATAAGAAAGAACCAGTTTCTTTTACCGACCAGATCAATCATTGCTTCGCCACTCCATACGCGCCCGGGCTTTTAGCCACGCCAAGCCCGACCAGCGTGCGCAGGAAAGTCCGGGTAACCACAACCTGTGTAAACATGCTCAAGGCCGTACCAATGAACAGAGTTGTAGCAAAACCCAGAACTAAAAAATTGCCGAAGGTATTTCCCAACCAATAAAGGACGGCACAGGCGATAAAAACGGTTACATTGGCATCCAAAATAGCCGACCAGGATTGGCGGAAGCCCTCTTCTATCGCAGCACCCAGAGTACGTCCGCGTCTTAACTCTTCTTTCAGACGCTCTGCCACAAGGACATTGCCATCTACCCCCATACCCACCGATACCAGAAAACCAGCAATACCGGGAAGCGTTAAGACCACCGGAATTAACTTAAAAACAGCCAGGTTCAACACTACAAAAACTACCAGCGCCAGGCAAGCCACAAAACCGGAGAAACGGTAATAGGCAATCATAAACAGGACTACCATGGCCGAGCCGATTATCCCTGCCATAAGGCTCTTCTTCAGAGAATCCTCACCTAAAGTTGCCCCGATATCCCGGCGCTCAACTAGAGTCAGCGGTACATCCAGAGAGCCTGAGTTAAGCTGTATAGCCAGTGTCCTGGCTTCTTCTAGGTTCAGGCCGGTAATAACGCCTTTATCCTTAATAACGGCTTGTACCGTCGGCGCCGAAATAAGCTGGTTATCCAAGAATATACCCAGCGGTTTCTGTAAGTTGCGCTGAGTAATCTGCTCAAAAAGGACGGCGCCCTCGGAGTTCCATTCAAAAGCCACCTCAGGCTCGTTGGTCTGCGACGTTAACACCACCTGGGCATTTGGTTTTAGATACTTACCCGTAAGCTCCCTTTCCTGACCATCGCTGCCTTTAGCTTTAGCAATGACCCACTTCTGATTGCCATTTTCATCGAGCACCGGGTTGCCGCTGGAATCAACCACGCGTTCTTCGAAATCAAGCTCAGCCGTTTGACCGATAAGCTTAAGTGCCTGGTCGATGTCCTTGACTCCAGGAAGCTGGACAAGAACGAAGCTACCGCGTTCGTTAGTAATCGACTGGACTATGGGCTCGGTCACACCATAGGCATTAACCCGTCGCTCAATTTTGCTTTTTACGCCATCGATGACATCGGCATCTGACTGCGCCGGGTCTTTCTTGCTCAAATCGATTTGGTAAACTAAGTGGCTGCCTCCCTTGAGGTCAAGCCCTAATGTGAACTCATCTCGGCCGAATATTCCGTTGCCCGGCCATATTACCCACAGGCAGAAGCCGAATAGAACCAGTATGAAAATTAGTAGCGGGGTGTTTCCTCTTTTCAACTAATTACCTGTCTCTATAAATTTGATTTGGTCGAACAATCTCAGCAGGCCGTGCCGCATTGCCGTTTCTCCAGCTCCTTGCGCACCAACTCCAGAGCTTCATCTCTGCTATTCAGTTCTTCAGCTGCTTGAGCCTCTCGCACCTCGGCCAAAAGCTCACCCAGCAAACGCCCCGGCCTCAAGCCGAAAATATCCATTAAATCATGGCCATCTATCAACTTGACCGGCAAAACCTTAGTTTCTTGCTTGGAATGCTCGGCCAGTATAAAACTAATCAAAAGATTATGCTGTTTCCATTCATCAATGTCAAGTTTTGGACCATGCGTAGCCAGATAATCGGCCAGGGCCAGAAATAGTATATCGATTCCAGCATCCTCGGTGTCACGGAAATAACGATAAACCGCCCGGCTAGTGGGCAAACTGTTGTTAGCAGCCATCTGAGCCGGGCGGAGATGATGATAAATCAGATTCTCCACCAAACTTGTCTCCCTGCTGCTGAACCGCAGCCTTTCCAGAACTGCAACCGCCATAGCTGCGCCCTCTTTGGTATGTCCTAAAAAACGTGTCCTGCCGGTTTCATCAATTGTCCTGGTCGCCGGCTTAGCGATATCATGCATTAGCGCACCCAGCTTAAGCAGCAGCCTCCGATTGCTGCCGCTGGACACCTCTTCATCAAAATGCCGGCTTATCTCTTCCGACCACGGGGTCACGCTTAACAAATCATCCTCACCATATTTCCATGGGCTCTCTCGCAGCAAGAATTCGGCCGTAGCTACAGTCTCCACTGAATGGTTAAAGACATCCCAGCGGTGTTCCTTAGGCTGCCTGGACCCTTTCAGCTCTTCCAGTTCTGGAATTATCGCGGTAAGCAGACCCAGCTTATCCAAAAAGCGCATCGACACAGCTGAACCGGTTAATGCCAGTATCCTCACCAGTTCTTCTCGCAGCCTCTCTCCTGGTACCAGCTTGGCTAATTGGCAATCCTTCCTAATTAAACTTACTGTGCCAGGTGCAATCTTGAAACCAAGCTCAACGGCTAATCTAACAGCCCGAAGCAGCCTGGCCGCATCTTCGATAAAAATCCGCTGGCTTACAGCGCGGACTAACCTCTTCTTCAGATCGCTTTTCCCGGAGAATGGGTCAATAAGCTGAGGTGAACCGGAAACCAGAGCCTTAAGCTCAA
>Ga0214474_1000279_pt1 | contig 26937 bp, 25 predicted proteins | sample RVTome_2_FD_187335 | JGI IMG/M metagenome (GOLD analysis project Ga0214474, IMG submission 187335) | Soil microbial communities from uranium-contaminated site in the Upper Colorado River Basin, Wyoming, United States - RVT95D214 HiSeq ... | reverse complement strand
CCAATGATTTTCTCCTTCTCAAATTCGGTCATCCGGGCCAGCGGAAGGATGACATTGATATCCTGTTTGATATAGCTGGTATTAATATGGAGGTGATTGACTTCGATATCCTTCTCGGTGGTCTCTCTCGGTATCTCCCGGTAAGAACGGTCACCCCAAAGAGGTTCCTTTTTCTCTCTTTCCATATCAAAAGGAGGATCTGTTTTTAGACTGATGCCAGCGCTTGTCACTAAGGCGATGGTCGTCTGATTCAAGGGCTTAGCCATGGGCGTCCAGGGAATATAGCCTTGATACTCTTCATCTGGAATAAAGGTGTTGACCCAAGCTTTTAAGCCTGGGGGAAGAAACCGAAATCCATCCACTGTTTTTCCTGCTTGTTCCATATGATCCACTCTTACTGTCATGCGGATAGCGCCCGCCTGCAATAACAGCGATCGCTAACGAAGCATGACCATAGAAACAACTCGTTGAAACCAGGTCCTGTTGCGTTAGCCACTTGCGGAGGGCAGGCTTGGTGCTTAGCGTGTTAATTATATATATGAACACTGGAAAATAAACAAGTCCTGTGCTAATCTATTGTTTGACTATGGATTCGGCTTTGACTTGTATTTCATATTGATTTCAAATATTTATTAAAAAATAAGGAGACCAAGGAGTGTCTCTCTTTATTACTTTTGAAGGAGTAGAAGGGAGTGGTAAAACCACTCAGATTCAACGCCTGAAAAGACATCTCACCCAAAAAGGGATCTCCTGTAAAGTAACCCGAGAACCAGGAGGGGTCCCTATTGGTGAGAAGGTAAGGAAAATCCTTTTGAACCCGGACCACCATGAGATGGTACCGACGACCGAACTCCTTCTCTACGAAGCGGCAAGGGCGCAACATGTGAAAGAGGTTATTAAGCCCTTTCTGAAAAAGGGCGGGATTGTTATTTGCGACCGTTTCAGTGATGCCACCCTCGCTTATCAAGGTTATGGCCGAAGGATAGACCTGAAATGGATTGATCGCCTCAATCGCCTCGCCTCTCAGGGCATCAAGCCTGATGTCACTTTTCTTCTGGATTGTCCTTCTGATGTGGGATTGAAGAGAGCGCTCCAAAGAAACCGGACGCTGAAGCAGGAAAGAGAGGAACGTTTTGAAAGAGAGGAGATTCAATTCCATCAACGGGTGAGAAAAGGATACCTTGCCATCGCCAAAAAAGAACCTCGTCGGGTTAAAGTGATCGATACCCGAGAGGGTGAAGAGAGAGTTTTTGAAAAGATTCGAAAAATCGTTGATAATTTAATAAATGGAAAGAAAAAGACCTAAATAGAGTCTGTCCATAAACTAAGGCTTTAATAAAGAGGTGTCATTCCGGCGAAAGCCGGAATCCAGTGTTTTGGAGGGCCTCTGGATGCCGGATCAAGTCCGGCATGACGAACTAACACACTTTATGGACAGACACTAAATAGCGGAAAGACCATGGCATTCAAAGACGTTTTAGGACACTCTAAGCCCATTACCTTGTTGCAGCGGGCGATCAAAAACGAGAAAGTCATTAACAGCTATCTCTTTCTGGGAAACGAAGGGATCGGAAAGAAGTATGTGGCTCTCCAATTTGCAAAGGCGCTCAACTGTCTCGGAGGAGAGGCTGACAGGGGAGATGCTTGCGATCATTGCATCTCCTGTAAAAAGATTGACCATGGTCTTCATCCCGACGTTTTGCTCATTGAACCAGAAGGGCAAAATATCAAGGTCGATCAAGTGAGGCAATTGCAGAAGGAACTGGCCTACCGACCCTACGAAGGGAAGCGTCGTGTCTGTATCCTGACGGCTGCAGATCGAATGGCTCCTCACATACCGAATACTCTCCTTAAGACATTGGAAGAACCCCCACTCCATACGGTGATCATCCTGCTGGCCAATAACTCCAGGTTCATATTGCCCACGATCCTTTCACGATGCCAAACGGTTCGCTTCAATCCCCTGCCCATCCCTTTGGTCTCCCAATGGTTGATGCAAGGCAAGGGCCTCCATGAAGCCGAAGCCTACCTCCTCGCTTCTCTTTCGGAAGGAAGTCCTGGAAAGGCTTCGGAGATCCAAGAAGAGATCCGTCAGGTTCCAAGAGAAGAACTCTTGAAGGACTGGGTGGGATTGAAATCGCTTTCATTTGAAAGGATAGGGAGTTGGGTTGAATCTTTACCCTCTCAACGAGAAAATCTTCTTCTGATGCTCGAAGTGGCCAAGACCCTGTTGAGAGATTTAGTCGTGGTAAAGACATTGGAAAAAGAGCCAAAACTGATCCATTCGGATCTCCTGCAAGGTATGAAGTCGATGGCTGCGAATTGGAGCCTCTCTTCCCTTTTGAAACGGATGGAGATCCTCCATCAAACTACAGTTGCTATCAAGGCTAACGCCAATACGAGCTTGGCCCTTGAGGCCATGATGCTCTCCTGGGCCGAAGGATAGAGAAGATGATTCGTTTAGTTTTTGTCAAACTACCCAATGGAAAAATAGAAGAATTCGACGCGACGCAACTCTCCCTCGAAGCAGGTGAAAACGTCATCGTCGAGACTGAAAAGGGATTGGTCCTGGGAAAGGTCCTCTCCCCACCTCATGAAAAGGAAAAACGCTTCTTTCTCAAATCTCCAAGAAAGGTAACTCGGAAAGCCACGGCTGAAGATCTGGAGCAATTTAAGGGAAACCAACAATTGGAGAAGGAGGCCTTTCAATTCTGCCTTCAGAAAATCAGGGAGAAGAACCTGGACATGAAGTTGGTCAAAACGGAGATCCTTTTAGACCGCTCAAAGGCCCTTTTCTATTTCACCTCCGAAAAGAGGATCGATTTTCGGGAACTGGTCAAAGATTTAGCCGCAGAATTCAGGATGCGGATTGAGATGCGGCAGATCGGCGTAAGGGATGAAGCCAAAATGGTCTGTGGCCTTGGAAGTTGCGGGAGGGAGCTCTGTTGCGCTAAATTCATGAATCGATTCGAACTGGTCTCCGTCAAAATGGCCAAGGAGCAGAATTTAGCCCTCAACCCGACGAAGATTTCCGGAGTCTGTGGCCGTTTGATGTGTTGTCTATCTTATGAATATCCTACCTATGTCGATTTAAAAAAGGATCTCCCCAAAGTGGGCAAGCACATTGTCACCCGTTCTGGTAAAGGAAAGGTCATCCGTCAAAATGCCCTTAGCCAAACCGTGACCGTAGAATTGGAGGAAGGGGGAGAGATTATCATCCATGCATCCGAGCTCTGAAAAGTCCTTCTACGTCACCACTCCCATCTACTATGTCAATGATATCCCCCATATCGGCCATGCCTATACAACCGTAGCGGCTGACGTCCTCGCCCGCTTCAAGCGCTTGGAGGGGTATCAGGTTTTCTTTCTCACCGGCACAGATGAACACGGCCAGAAGGTGGAGAAAGCTGCCCAGGAGCGAGGGGTTGATCCAAAGGCTCATTGCGATGAAATGGTTGTACGATTTCAATCCCTCTGGAAGAGGCTGAACATTTCCAACAATGATTTCATCCGCACCACAGAAATGCGTCATAAAAAAGTAGTTCAGAAAATTCTTCAAGATCTCTTCGATCGTGGAGAGATCTATCAGGGCAATTATGATGGGTGGTACTGTGTCCCTTGTGAACGCTTCTGGACTGAAAAGGATCTAATAGAGGGGAAATGTCCGGATTGCCTTCGTTCGGTGACCGAGATCTCAGAGAAGAACTACTTCTTTCGGATGAGCAAATATCAATCCTGGCTGATCGAATACATCGAAAAAAACGAGCGATTTATCTTTCCCCCGTCGAGAAGGAACGAGATATTAGGATTTCTCCGCAGCCCCTTGGAGGACCTCTGCATCTCGAGACCGAAGAAACGATTGAAGTGGGGAATTGAAATTCCTTTCGATACCGAATATGTGACCTATGTCTGGTTCGACGCCCTGATCAACTATGTCAGTGGGATTGGCTATGGTTCTGAGGAAAATATATTCTCTCAATTTTGGCCCCAGGCGACTCATCTCATTGGCAAGGATATCCTCACCACCCACACGGTCTATTGGCCGACGATGCTCAAGGCAATTGGGTTGCCCTCCCCTAAAATGGTATTCGCCCATGGATGGTGGACCATCGAAGGTAAAAAAATGTCCAAATCCCTTCAGAATGTGGTGGAGCCCAATCTCCTGATCAACACCTATGGGGTCGATGCCGTCAGGTATTTTCTCATGCGGGAAGTTCCTTTCGGAACGGATGGTGATTTTTCCCATTCTGCCATGGTTCATAGGATTAATGGCGATTTGGCGAATGACCTGGGCAACCTCTTCAGCCGAGCTCTCAGCATGGTTGTTAAATATTTCGATGGCCTTATTCCAACTCCTTCCAAACCACAGGATGTGGATCAAGGACTTCAAGATGTCTCTGAAAAGGTTCTTCCCCAATTGTCGAAACAGATGGATGATTTGGCCTTTAATCGGGCATTGGCCTCAATCTGGGAGATCGTCAATGCTGGCAATAAATATATTGATGAAACCGCACCCTGGGCTCTGGCAAAGGCAGAAAAAGACAGACCCCGTCTTGGCACGGTGCTTTATCAGACGTTGGAATCTCTTCGACTCATTGCCCTGCTCCTTGCTGCCTTCATACCCTCCACCTCTGAAAAGATGTGGTCCCAACTTAGCATAGAGGAAAATCTTTGGGAACAAAATATAAAAGGAAATGGAAAGTGGGGAGGCCTAAGACCTGGAAAGAAGTTGGCCAAACCGATTCCTCTCTTTCCGAGAATTGATCCCGCAAAGATTTCGCAAGGAGCATAGCGCAAAGCGCATGGCGTGTAAAATCCCAAATTACAAATTCCAAATCTCAAATAATTGCCAATTGCCAATTCTAAATGACCGAAACGCTTTTGTTTAGGATTTCGGAATTGAAAAATTGAAATTTATTTGATATTTGGTACTTGAAATCTGGTGCTTTAGAAGGTAGTCATGAAAAATCCTCAACCCATCCGATCAATTCTTGAAAAAACCGTGAAGACTTTAGAAATCGATGTCCCATTGAAAACCTATTCCATATTGGGAGCGTGGAATAAAATCGTAGGCGAATCCGTGGCGGGTCATTCTCAACCCCATTCCATTCGAAACCGAATTCTTTTCATTGATGTCACCCATCCAACCTGGATGCAACAACTCCAGTTTCTCAAACCTACCCTTCTCGAAAAGGTCAATACTTTTTTAGGCGAGCCACTCATCCAGGACATCCGATTCAAATTGGGGAAGATATCTCAAACCATCCCTGCTCCTCCCAAAACCCTTTGGATGGAAGACGAGAAACTCGACAAAGCGACGTTGAACCGAATTGAAAGCCTGATCCAAGAAATTGATGATGAAGACGTGCAGAAGAGTTTGCGCGAGGTTTTGATCAAAGGAGCAAAATTGGAGCGTTACAGAAGAAGGCCAAAATAGAGAATTCAATTGAACAATAGGTATCAGAAAATTAGAAATGGAATCTTTCTAACCATATGGTACAATTCTGAACCTTGATCACATCGAAATACCCGATCCGCCTTCCATCCCCGGTTATTGACGGCTTGCAATGAGTATTCGATCGGCACCCGCTCACCCACATTGTCCACCGTCCTAAGTTTGTTCCCACTCTATTTCCTTTGAAATCTATAAGAACAATCGTCAAAATTTGTCGCTTCATTGTTCTTTCTTGTAGCTCTTCAAATCTTGAGACGAAGGACACTGTTCTGGCCTAAGAAAGAAATTCATAAATTCCAATAGATACATTCACTCTTAGATTCCTATTTTATGGCACACAAGATGCAAGCAAATAGATAAGGTTTACTTTGTTTACACAGTTTACAGATAGTGCAAGCTGGCAACGATGGTTTTGAATAAAACCTCACAAAAAGGGCTTAAAGATGGATGGATAAGGGCCACATTCATTCTAAGGAAGGACAACTTAGAGGAACTCAAGGCATTAGCATACTGGGAAAGAAAGAAAATTAAAGAGGTAATCGATGAGGCATTAAGGCTGTATCTCAGGAGGAAAGAAACAAGAGCAAGGACAAATAGAAAACCCTCCCATTAGATTGGGAGTAATTTCACATCGCAATCTATAGAAAAATATTTTTAAGCTATTGAAATGATTAAGAAATTATTAACCATATTGTTTGTCACCTTACTGCTCGGTTTTTCTTCATTGGGATTGCTGCCAGCCTGGGGGGAGGTCCATGTCCCCATTCTCCTTTACCATCGCTTAGGGCCTGTGGTTGCCGACAGCATGACTGTCACAACAACCCTCTTCGAGTCCCAGTTGAAATATCTAAAGGATCATGGCTATAAAGTGATCCCTCTCAGAGAACTTACCGACTATTATCTTGGAAAAAGACAGGCTCCCCAACCTCGTTCAGTTGTGATCACCGTTGATGACGGCCACATTTCTGTCTATAGAGATATGTTTCCCCTCGTCAGGAAATACACTATTCCAGTCACCCTCTTCATATATCCTTCGGCCATATCGAACGCATCCTATGCCATGACATGGGGCCAGCTTAAGGAAATTAAAGAAACAGGGCTTTTTGATTTTCAGTCTCATACATTTTGGCATCCTAATTTCAAGAAAGAGAAGAAGAGGCTAAAACCGGCTGAATATGAAAGTTTTGTTGGCACGCAATTAAAAAAATCAAAGGAGAAACTGGAGAAGGAGCTGAATGTGAGAGTGAATATGCTGGCGTGGCCTTTTGGCATCTATGATGACGACCTCCTCCATAAGGCCAAAGAAGCAGGATATATGGCGACCTTTACCATGGAGCGTCATCCTGCAAGCACCCTTGATCATGTGATGGCGCTTCCCCGTTATCTCATAACGAACGGAGAAACAGAAAAAACATTTGCGACCATAATGGCAGACTCACCGCGGGGGTAGAAAAATGCTCATGAGTAAAAGACACAAGGCATGGATGATATTGTTTGTGACTCTTCTCCTTTTGATTCCACTGCATGCCATGGCATATACGACTGGAAGAGTCGTTGATTTTTTCACAGGGAAACCAGTAAAGGGAGCCCTTGTTACCTTGAATAACGATGTTGTCCCGACTGATAAAAATGGGATTTTCACGGTGAGCACAGCATTGAGTAAGTTGTCGGTGAGAGCGCCCGGATACGGAAGAATTGAGCATATCCTCATCCCTTTAAATGGCACGCCTCAAGAGATCAAGCTTATTCCTTTCACACCCAAGGCCCTTTACCTCTCCTTTTTTGGAATAGGGGATAGATACCTGCGAGAATCTGCAATCAGACTTATGCAGGAGACCGAGCTCAATACCCTTGTCATTGATGTGAAGGGGGACAGAGGCATGATCCCTTACAAAAGCTCAATCCCCCTTGCCGCTGAAGTGGGCGCCCAACGAACCATCACGGTTAAGGAGATGGCTCATCTGATGAAATCCCTGAAGGCGAAAGGGATCTATACCATTGCACGGATCGTTGTGTTCAAAGACAATCTCCTCGCCTTGGCACGGCCTGATTGGGCGGTGAAGACACCGGGTGGTGAGATATGGCGCGATCGAGAAAACCTGGCTTGGGTGGATCCGTTCAACAAGGAGGTATGGGATTATAACATCCGTATTGCCCTGGAAGCGGCTCAATACGGATTTGACGAAATCCAGTTCGACTATGTCCGATTTCCTGAACCCTCGGGCCTTCGATTTTCAATGCCCCCTACAGAGGAGAACAGGGTCACTGCTGTCTCCGGGTTTCTCATGGAAGCGAGAAGGAGGCTGATTCCTTACAACATCTTTCTCGCTGCGGATATCTTTGGCTACGTCTGCTGGAATCTCAACGATACCAAGATTGGACAAAGGCTTGAAGACCTTGTCACCCACCTTGACTATATCTGTCCTATGTTATACCCATCCGGGTTTCAGTATGGAATACCCGGTTACAGAAACCCTGTTGCAAACCCTTATGAAATCATTTATCTTTCCCTCAAACGAGCCCAAGAACGGACCAATCTCCCATCCCATCGTTTCAGACCGTGGCTGCAGGCGTTTAGAGATTATGCTTTTGACGGAAGATACTTCAATGATAAGGAAATCCTGGGCGAGGTCAAAGCGGCTGAAGAATTTGGTTCCCATGGTTGGATGCTCTGGAATCCAAGGAACTGTTATTCCTCAGCGGGCCTGAAAAAAGAAAAGCCATTGGGCTGAGATTCGTTCGATTCGTTTGCAAAGAATTTGAGAGGATACCTTTAAAGGGGCCGAAGACTGTGAAGCGTTGGAGGATTCTCTTTCCACTGATGTTCTCGATGATGATGCCCCCCCCTGCATCCTCTCAGATGCTTCGGGAAGAGCAAATGGCGCCCATTGCAGAGATGGCGAAGAAGGCAATTCAAACCGGCAAGATTCCGGGAGCTGTTATTCTGATCGGAAACCAGGGGAAAGTCGTCTACCGCCAGGCTTCCGGCCTTCGCGCACTAAAACCGAAGAAGTTACCCATGACAGCAGATACTATCTTTGATATTGCCTCCCTAACCAAAGTGATTGCAACATCCATTGCGGTGGCCCAGCTGGTAGAGATGGGAAAATTGGATCTCGAAGACACCGTTGCCAAATATTGGCCTGAGTTTAAAGCAAACGGCAAAGAAGGGATCACGGTGCGCGATCTCCTCACGCATTATTCCGGTCTCCGACCGGCTCTGGACTGCAAGCCAGACTGGTCAGGTTACGACACGGCCCTCCGTATGATTGAAGAGGAAAAACCCGTTGTTTCTCCGGAAACCAGTTTTATCTATAGCGACATCAATTATATCATTCTAGGGGAGCTTGTCTCACGCATCTCCGGGGAGCCTTTTGACGTCTACTGCGCCGATCACATATTTAAACCTCTGAGGATGAAGGATACGGGCTTCAAGCCTTCCCCTCTTCTTCGATCACGCATCGCACCTACCCAATACGAGCATGGAAACGCAGGGAATATCCTCTGGGGAGAGGTCCATGACCCAATAGCCAAGAGCATGGGGGGGGTAGCCGGACATGCCGGAGTCTTCTCTACTGCCGATGACCTTGCCGTCTTCGCCCAGATGGTCTTGGATGGGGGCAGCAGAAAGAGTGTGCAGATTCTTAGCCCGCTCATGGTCAAGAAGATAACCGCCCCGCAATCCCCGCCTGACAGAATGCCTTTAAGAGGAATGGGCTGGAATATCGGCTCGTCCCTTATTTCCGTAGGTTCCCTTGAACACAGGGGCTTCACAGGAACGGGAATCTGGATCGATCCGGTTTCCAATACCTATGTCATTATCCTGTCCAATCGGGTTCACCCAAATGGTAAAGGGAATGTCGAACCCCTACGAGCTAAGATCCTATCGCTTATCAACGAATCGATTGGAATGGCCAGTCGACCCTTGCTCAGCAACGGTGACGAACAAGGGACGGGCAACACTGAAAAGGTGCAAACAGGAATCGACGTTCTAACTGCCGAAAAGTTCAGACCCCTGGCCGGATTGCGTGTGGGACTGATTACCAATCATTCGGGCATCAATTCTGAAGGAAGGCGGACCGTAGACCTGCTCCACAAGGCTCCCAATGTAAAACTGGTGGTGATTTTCAGCCCGGAGCATGGCTTTTCCGGAAAGGAAGAAGGAAAGATCTCTTTGACCAAAGAGCCTTTAACAGGCCTGCCTATATACAGTCTTTATGGAGATGTTGCTCGCCCGACACAAAAGATGCTCGCTGGCCTGGATGCGCTCGTCTTTGACATCCAGGATGCAGGAGCTCGCTTCTACACTTACATCACCACCATGGGTTATGCGATGGAGGCATGTGCCAAGAAGAAAATTCCTTTTTATGTCCTCGACAGGCCAAATCCGATCACTGCGTCAGCGGTCCAGGGGCCTATCCTGGACAGGGACTTGAGATCCTTCACTGGATATTTTTCTCTGCCAGTCCGGCATGGTATGACGGTGGGTGAGCTCGCTACATTGTTTAACACTGAAATGAAGATTGGCGCCAAATTACACGTCATCAAAATGCGTGGTTATGAACGCACCTACTGGTATGACGAGACCGGTTTGCTGTGGCTGAGTCCATCGCCGAACTTGCGTACTTTAACAGAAGCTATCCTCTATCCAGGAGTGGCGATGGTTGAAGGTGCAAACGTGAGCGTGGGCCGCGGGACGACGACACCTTTCGAACTTCTCGGGGCTCCCTGGGTGAATGGAGAAGAGCTTGCGGCATACCTGAACAACCGTAACATTCAGGGTATCCAATTCATGCCGGTGGATTTCACGCCGAACAGCAGTCGTTTTAAGAATCAATTATGTCATGGCATCCGGATTGTATTGCTTGATCGACAGGTCCTGGACTCTCCCGCCCTTGGAATCGAAATCGCCAGCGCGCTCCACCGGCTTTATCCAAGCGACTTCCAGCTTGATAAAACACTTGGACTGATTGGGTCTCGTCAGGTTCTGAAAGCCGTTCAGGAGGGTCAGGACCCCACCTCCATTGTGCAGAACTGGCAGGGTCCACTGGAACAGTTCTGCAATCCGCGTTCGAAATATTTGCTCTATTAACCCCTTCTTTCTGGAATAATGATAAAGCCGTTTGTTGATTCCCTAATTACCAGTTTTAATTAATATTTAAAGAGCTGAGTCGCCTTTGGGGATGGTAGACACCACTCCGCTCACACGCCCTATGGGTTTCTTCCTCTTCATCTTAGTATTTTGATTCAAGAATGCAGCCTTCTTTCCAGAATCCATAGGCTGGCAAGATTCGCAGTGTGTTTTGAGACAATCAAAAAATAGTTGACATATTTTATAGTTATGATAATTTGCTCACAAAAATAAACATTTCCGATTGCTCTCCATTGGGCCTTAAAAAGGTGGGGGTGGCTGATGGCCAGAATTCATATCTCAAATGATCCATCTGGTCGAATAATTGTTTCCTTCCCGTATGACCCTCTCCTCGTTTCAAAGGTTAAGACAATCGATGGCCGCAGATGGCATCCTGCTGAAAAACATTGGAGTCTTCTAAACACCCCTTACCCTCTTCATCGATGGGGGAGGGGGTGAAGAAGTTAGAATCGCCTGCCTGTCCGGTAGGTAGGGGACTGTTCCCGAAGTTCAATGCCAGCAGCAAGACAACTGAAATATATACCCATGTAAGTACAAAGAGCTTAGGAAAAATACGGAGTCCATTGGATAATCTCAGTTTGGAAGAAGGTGAGATTGATTAAATTTGAATGTGGAAGGGGTTGGCTTAATCTTCGGCCAGATGTGAAATAATTGCACCTTGGTGCAACTACACTACCAAATTTAGGATAAAAGTTGCACCTCCGTGCAATTAGCAACAAGTTGTTCATTGCGGGCAGATAGAGGTGGGAAATGAATATTTATCAGTGGATTGTTTTGATATTAGGTGCCTTAGCTTTATGACGGGGACATAGGGACGTTCTTAAGTTATTTAAGTAAATTTGGCGGCGCTAGTGAAAAAAGCCAAGGCCGCAGCCCTTGACACAGGACAAGTTGAGTATGACATTAGAAATAAGTTTTCATCACACGGACAGATATCAACAACACATGCAGAAAATACCCTATTGAGGTAAAATAACTTATGCCAACTGATATAGAATTCAACCCACATTCTTTGCTGAAAATTGAAATATTGAAGTCTCACGGTATTAATGTGTCAAAAGAAATTGTTGAAGACGTGCTCAGGAATCCTGATAGAATAGATGTAGGCTATAAAAAAAGATTAATTGCTCAAAAGGGCTTTGATGAAATGCATGTTCTTAGGGTTGTTTACGAAGTGTTTCTTGATAAGAAATATGTCATAACCGTTTATCCAGGAAGGAGGTCAAGATATGAGAAAGATTAAATACAGTAAAGATGTTGACGCCCTTCTTATTGAACTTTCAGATAAGAAGATAGATTACGCCGAGGAAGAAGGGCAGATGATTATCCATTTTTCAAAAGACGGTGAACCTGTTCTTCTTGAGATACTCGATGCTAAAGATTTTATTCTCAATTCTCTTTCCAGTGTCGTAAAAGAGAAAGAAGTAACTATTCCTTAATTTAAAGAAAAAATGACGCGCTTCTTTTTAAGACATGCCTGCAACGGACGGCTAACATGGTGTAAAAGACTGACATCAAAACCCTTCGGGCTTCTTTTACACCAATCACGTTAGGCAACGGGGCGGTCGATGGTTCCAGCAGTTTCCGGGGACTAAATCCGCAGTCTTTGCCCTAGTGCTCCCAATTAATCTGCCCAAGACCATAATCATCGGTTTCTCTATTGATAAGATATTTTATTATGGCCTGTTTATTTGATAAGATAGTATAAAATGACGTATAGCATGAAACTTCGTAATACGAAATTTCAAGAATGCTACTTTCTACAAGTCGCCAAACTTGAGACATCCTATCGTTTTCTATGTCTTGTTCAGTGATGCAGCTCTTCAGGAGTTAAGAAATACATTATTCGAATAGGTGTGAAAGTGGGGATGACCTTCAATCGAAATCTCATCAAGTATTGGCTTCCCGTAGTGTTTTGGATGGTCTTCATCTTTTGGATGTCTACGGAGACATTTTCCTCGGAAAATACATTGTCGTGGATAGAAATGCTCCTGGGTTTTTTAACCCCTAAAATTTCATCTCAGGAATTGGGCCTAATCCATGCAGTGATGAGAAAGGCCGGACATATTGTGGAGTACTTCGTCTTAGGTCTTTTATTGCTCCGAGGCTTTCGTGGCGGTTCTGTTTCGTCATGGAACTGGCGATGGTCTTTTTTTGCTGTCATGCTAATGATCCCCTGGGCCGCAATTGATGAGTTTCATCAATCCTTAGCTTTGACACGGACGGCCTCCGCCGTGGATGTAGGTATCGATATAGCAGGTGGAATCCTTGCGCAGTTTGTAGGCGCCTTGTGGCATCGTTATAGGAGAAAATAGAGTCTCAACGGCGATTGCTGTGGTCGTCCCAAAAGACTCCGGAGAGATCATCGACACATCGCCAATTTGGTCAATCCAAATGCTCAATCACTGCTATCCTGCGGACCCCTGGCCCCTCGAATCCATCCTTCTTTTCCATTAGATCTTAAAAGCCACGGTGATTTGAAGGATGTTACTTAAAACCGGAAAGGTTCTGATTTCTTTAAACCCCACCTTTCTTAGCATTTCGTTCTGATCGAACGAAAAAAAGTCCAAGTTTTCCCTTTCAAAAAGCTTGAAAAAAATAAGGGAGATGGTTTTCCCTTTTCCAGAAACCTGCGAATTGAAATCCCCAATCACCATCCTCCCATTTTCTTTCAATGCGAGGTAGGATTCCTTGAGAATTTCCAACCGCTTTGATCCGGGAAGCTCATGCATGGCAAACGATGCGAAAATGCCATTGAAATAATTTTGGTATTCCCATGGCGTTGTCACATCTTTTTGTAAAAAAAACACCTTTCCTAATCCTTTACATCGATTCATTGCCACCTCTATCATCCCTTTAGAGATATCCATTCCAACCACTTCACCTTCATTTCCAACTGACTGTGCTATCCATGAGGCCACTCTTCCTGTGCCTGAACAGAGGTCCAGAATCTTTTCTCCCCTTTCAGGAGCAAGCATCTCAACCGCTCTTTTCAGAAACACAGCATACTGTCCAAATGTCAGGAGGTCGAGAAAGACATCGTAATGGCGGGCAGATTTTTCAAAGAGATCGATGCGAGGGTTAATCAATGTCAAATGTCAATATCCGCACGAAGTGATGAACCGAAGGTGAATCAAGTTCAAATCAAGCCCAAAATCCAAACATTTCAAAAAAGGAATCTTTGACATTAAATTATTTGACATTCATTTGGTATTTGGACTTTGATATTTGAATTCTTGTTCTTAACTTTGAACTTTTTCCAAGGTGATTTTGACTCCCTCCTTAACTTTCAGGAAGACTTTGGGATCGGAGAGAACCTTTCCAATCACATTCACTGCACTGGCGGCACGAATCTCTTCACCCCGGCTGGCTGGTGTGGGTCCGAAAAAGATGCAGAAGGCACGTCCGGTTGGCCAATATCCCAATTCTCCTGCTGAAACGACCTCTCTTGCACCTTGCTCCAGTCCCGTTTTCACCGGAATGGCGAAGTAAATTTCCTCGCCCCAGAGATTGGCCTTTGCCTCAATAGGGAGAGCTTCCCAGATCAATTGGCTTGTCTTCGATTCGCCCAGCTCGGCTTCGACCTTTAGTTCACTCACGAGGATTCTGATCTTCTTTCGCATCCTCGACTCCTCTTGCCTCGAGAGGATCAAATTCATTAAAAAGACCCTCATGCTCCTCTTGGGTCTCCAAATTGTTCGGGAAGAAAAGGATTTCCCGATCCATCTTTACGACCTCCCCTTTCAGGGTAAGGAATTTTTGAGTTTGGTTTCTCAACAAAAAGAAACTGACCACTACCAGAACATAGCTCGAGAGTTCCTTCGCGGTAGTAAATAAAAAGTGAGCCTCAAAACCAAAAAAGTAATAATCTTCTGTAAAAAGTCTCGCCGTGTTGATCAAAAGGCCCAGGGTGATGAGCTGCAAGAACCGTTTTGTCTTCGTGGTATTCTGAGCTAAGGAATTAAGGCACTGATCATAGGCCTTCTTGAAGTTTTTCCAACTGCTCGAAATGTTCTTGAGGAGGTCCAGATATACCTTTTCATCCCCTCCATAAATCTTCAAACGGACCTGTCTGTCTCCTCGAAACAGAAGATAACGCTTTAGCAACTCCTCTCTTTCTGAGAGGAGCGTCTGGTTTCTTTTAAGCCCTCGGTAGAGGAAAAATCCTATCCCCATGAGAAGAAAGAGAGGAATGGCTTCGTTTGCTATTCTAACCCACAACACTTCGTTCATCTTTTAACCCTTTATAATCGATTGATCAGGCTGGCCATATACCCCGCTCCGAATCCGTTGTCAATGTTGACCACTGCCACCCCTGAGGCACATGAATTCAACATGGCCAGTAATGCCGTGATGCCTCCAAAACTTGTCCCATATCCGATGCTGGTGGGAACAGCAATCACCGGCCGATCCACCAATCCACCTACAACGCTGGGCAAAGCCCCTTCCATTCCAGCTACGACGATGAGGACCCTGGCTGCCTCCAATCTTTGTCTTTCAGAAAGGAGCCGATGAATCCCTGCTACCCCGACATCATAAAGGGCCTCCACACGATTTCCCATGAATCGAGCCGTGACCAAAGCTTCTTCCGCCACAGGGATGTCTGTGGTCCCTGCAGTGATGACCAGGATCGTTCCCTTCCCTGCGGATTTGACTGGATGGGTGAGATAGGTCAGAACTTTGGATATGGAATAGTACTGGCTCTTCGGAAAGACCTTTAGCACGGCCTTGGCTTTCTTCTCTTCTAAACGTGTGATGAGGATGTTTTGGCCCTTCCTCTTCAACTGTTTTATGATCGAGAGAATTTGTCCGGAGGTCTTTCCTTCCCCCCAAATGACCTCCGGAAAACCTTTTCGAAGACTGCGGTGATGATCAATCCTAGTAAAACCTAAGTCTTCAAAGGGAAGCGACTTCAATTCCGCCATGGCCTCATCCAGCGCGATCTTTCCTGACTTCACCCTTTTCAAGAGAGCTTCAAGCTTTCGGATATTCATTCTTCCCTCAGAAACATTCTATTCAGTCCTCTGATGAAAAGTCAAGAAAAACCCTCGTCTGGGACACCTCATCCGGGCAACCTTGACAAGGGATGACAAAAAAGATACGCTAAAATGAGAAATTTGAGAAATTTCTTTTTAGTTCGAAGAACGCGGAGGTTAGATGAACCGAACGGGGGTTGTCAAGGATCGAAGATATATGGAGCATGTGATGGACCCCGGTCATCCGGAGAGTCCAGAGCGACTCCGGGAGATTTATCAAGGAATCGAGGAGGAGGAGATGAAAGGCCGGGTTCTTGGGAAGGTCAAGCCTCGACCCGCCACCCGCGAGGAGTTAGAGATGGTCCACTCTCCTGCCTATATCGATCTGATTGCCTCGACGTCGGGTAAGCCTTATGTCCGACTCGACGGAGACACCTCTACCTGTGCAAAGTCCTATGAAATCGCCCTTCTGGCTGCCGGAGGCCTCCTGGAACTGATCAAGGTTGTGATGCAAGGGAAATTGAATAATGGATTTGCGCTGGTGCGACCTCCTGGCCATCACGCAGAGCGGGGCAGGGCCATGGGATTCTGTCTCTTCAACAACGTGGCGATTGGCGCACACTACGCGATCAAGAGTTTCTCCCTCCAGAGAATCCTGATTGTGGACTGGGATGTCCACCACGGAAATGGCACGCAGAACTCCTTTTACGAAGACCCGCGGGTCCTTTATTTTTCTACTCATCGCTACGGCTTCTACCCGGGGACAGGAGCGGCAACAGAGGTCGGAAGGGGCCGGGGAGAGGGATTCACCGTAAACGTCCCCCTTTCGCCTGGAGCGAGTGATACGGAATATGGACTCATCTTCGACAAGATCCTCAAGCCCATCGCTCTGGAATATCAACCCCAGTTAATCTTGGTCTCAGCTGGATTTGATACGCATTACAACGATCCTTTAGGCGGAATGGATGTGACAGAAAGAGGATTCGCGAGGATGACCCAAATCCTGATGGAGATAGCCGAGGCTACGACTCAAGGAAAATTAGTGTTTACGCTTGAAGGCGGTTACAATGTTGGGAGTCAGAGACGGTCTGTGAAGGCCGTCTTAGAAGAGCTTTCCCAGGCCTTGCCCCTCGAAAAAGGAGATCTATTGGAAAGGGAAAAGGCCGATTTTCCGCAAGTCGAGCCATTTATCCTTCAATTGAAGGAGATACAGAAACGATACTGGAAGAACCTATGAACGGCACATTGCAAAATGTAAATCTCAAATTGCAAAATTCTAAATATTTTTTATTAGTTTTGCATTCTTAAATTTACAATTTTCATTGAGCAGTGCCTTAAGCCCCACCTGTGTTCACCATCTCTTTCAGTTCTTTTCCAACCTTAAAGAAAGGGAGTTTCTTCGGAGGGACATCCACGATCTCCCCGGTCTTTGGGTTGCGGCCTTTGTAACCACCGTAATTTCTCACCACAAAGCTTCCAAATCCTCTGATCTCAATTCGGTCCCCCTTCTCGAGACTTTCCTTCATCCCGTCAAAAAGAGTGTCAACAATGACCTTGGCAACTTTCTGTGTCACATTCGCCTTCTCTGAAACCTTCGTAATGAGTTCAGCCTTGTTCATAGCTCCTCCCTTCCATCTCATCCCTCCTCCTCTCCCCCAAGGGGAGAGGAGGAGGGTGAGGGGTTAAAGTAGATGGTTTCGAATATATTGCACCGCATTTCTAAAAAAGGCAAGACCCATTTCCTCTTCGGGCAAATCGTCCAGCGGGGATGACGGGTTCGATGAAGATTGGTTTCGGTGCCGTCACCCATAATCACAATGGAACGAACCTCTTTCTTCCCTAACTTCTACTCAGAAATCCAAATGTCAAAGCCCAAAGTTCAAATCAAACTCAAATGACAAATATCAAATGGTTTGACATTTAATCGTTTGACATTGATTTGACATTTGAACTTTGACATTTATCATTATGACTTTTGCCCTGCTGAACGTATTTTTTCCACCAGTTCCCCAAAGTTCTTTTCAAAGCCCACCCGGTTCTTGTTAGCGGACCCAGCTAAAACAATCTCTCCCCCGGGGCTCTTGGGAATTCTCACCCATACCCTTTGATGGGAAAAGAAGAAAGAGAAAATGAGGCCCAAAATCATCAGGCCGCACCCAATCCAGACCACCCAGACTCCCGGGTCTTTTGTCACTGAAAGTCCGGTATATTCCCTAGGAGAATGCCCTTCAAAAGTGAGGACGAATTCATCCATTCTCTTCTCATCGAACTTCGGATGGGCCCTCAAAAGCCAAAAAGGCAGAGGCTCCTGGTTGGGCTTGAACAAGACCACCTGAACTCCTTCCCCAAAGTTGTGGACTTGAGGAGCATATTGCAGGACCCGAATGAAATCATTGGAATTTGGGACTGGAACCATAGTGCCTTCTAGGGCCTTAAAGGTTGCCTTCTCCGTTTTGTTCTTCCACTGAATGCCCAATGTAACATCGTGCTGAGTTCCATAATTCGATTGGTAAAAAGCCAACCCTTTATAGTGAAGGGGATGATTGACCTGGACGGCCTTCTTTAAGACTTCGTTCCCATTTTCAAGAATGGTGAGGGCGCTTGTATATTCTTTTACATGTTTCTCTTTTTTTCCAGGAAGATCGTAATAGGTGATATTAAAATCATTGCAGCGTACAGAGAATTCAAGGGGTTTGGGAACCTCTCCATCTCTCACCCTTAAAAAAATCTGATTCACCGTCTCCCCTTCCAAGATTTCCACATGCCCTCTGAACCCATAGAGGGAACCGATTAACCCTCCGACGAGGATGAAGAGAAGGCTCAAATGGACGATGTAGACTCCCAATCTGGAAAACCTTCCTTTTTCTGAGAAAAGGGTGATGGTTGATTCCGACTCGAACCGTATGGAATTTCCAAACCCTTTCTTCAAGAGAGACCGGACGTCCTCCTCTGTTTTAGCCCCGCCCTTACCTCTGATTTGAATCCTATCCACATAGGGAAGAGCTTTTAGCATGGAGTCTTCCAAGCCAGTGTGCGTTCGAGAGATTTGGCTTAAAACCCCTGGAAGCCGATTGATGGAGCAGGCAATCAAATTAATTACCAAAAGCAAAAGGATGGTGCTGAACCACCACGAATGATACATATCGAAGAGGTTAAAAAAGTTCAGCACCTCATAGAGTCCAAGCCCATATCGCTGAATATATTCTAAGCGGGTGGCATTCTGCGCAATCAGAGTACCAAAAATGGAAAGGAAGGCAAGGAGAATGAAGAGAAAAATAGTAAGTTTGAGAGACCGAAAGAGATCGTAAAGAATAGTAAGGAATCCTTTTTCCCTTGTGATGACTGTTTCGTTCAATTTTTTCAAAGAGTCCATTGATCAACTTAACATAGACATTTTCTTACCCTGGTTGCAGGCAGGGAAGTATTTGAAATATTTAACATATCCTCTTGTTTACTGTCAACCTTCGATTTTTTCTCCTTCATAAAAGGCAGACATGACTCAGGGTTGACCCTGAGCGTAACCTTGGCTTTTGCTTTGAAGAACAAAGTTTAGTCACAATCGAAGCATCAAGCAAAAAGGGGTAGTTCCTTTTTAGGAGCTACCCCTTTCCAACATGCTCTTGATGAGAACTCTAGTCTACTTCTTTGCCTTCACATGGCATGCAGTGCATCCTGTGGGGCCGGCGGGTTTGTTGGCCTTCTTCGCTTCCTCATGGCAGCCTTTGCAATCTTTATGATAGGCATCCTTTGCAGAAATGGCTTTTCCCTCGGCCTTGGCCTTATGGCAGTCTTTACATAGTTTGCCAGTGGTCTCGCCCTTCTTCCATGTATGGTGGCATTTCAGACAATCTTTAACCCCCTCGGCATGTTTCTTGTGGGTGAACGTCACCTTTCCATAAGCAGGAGTGTATTCGACCACATCTTTTGCAAAAACACCACTGACCATTAGGATGGAAAGCAGAAAACCTGCCAGGATCCCCATGCTGATCAATCCCTTTTTCATTACAGTATCACCCCCTTTCTTTCAAGATCTATTTGCCTTTTACCTAACTCTTTAGACCGAAAAAGTCTATCAAATATTCATTTTTTGTCAAGAAAAAAAAGCAGTGTTATAGGATCTCGATTTGTTCTAAAATTCGCTCTTTCGTTTTAAGGGGCTTATGATTCTGTTTGGCTTTTTCCACAATCTCCTTTCCCATCAATGCAGCCCCAAGGGCTCCGGTGATCAAAGGCTCAGCGGGGACCAGCATCTCATGGCCCAATTGTTCGGAAAGAGCTTTAAGCAAACCTCTATTTTTTGCCCCTCCACCTGTTACGACCACCGCCTCCTCCACCCTTAGACGGTTGACCATCCTGCATATCCTGTCGGCAAGGGAATGATGAACCCCTGCAAGGAGGTCTGAAATGGGTATACCTTGTGCCAAACTGGCTGCCACCTCTTGCTGGGCCCATATGGTACAGATGTTGCTTATCTGTGCACGATTCTTGCTTTGCAGAGAAAGGTCACCGACTTCATCCAAAGGCACCCCGAGGGTATCGGCAATCACTTCTATGAATCGGCCACTACCTGCCGCGCACTTGTCATTCATAACAAAATCAGTCGTCTTGCCGGTGGGGTCTATTTTGATTGCCTTAATATCCTGCCCCCCGATATCAATGATCGTCTTGGCATTAGGGAAAAGACGGATGATACCCTTGGCATGGCAGGTGATTTCTGTAAACTGCTTATCGGCAAAAGGAACGTTAATTCTCCCATAGCCCGTAGACACAATGTACGCGATCGCATGGAGAGAGATATCAGCCCTTTTCAGCGCCTCTTCCATGACCTTATTCGCTAACCGGCGTTGTTCTGGACCTGTGGGCCCAATGATCGAAGCAATGACCCCTTTGTTCAGGATCACCGCCTTGGTCATCGTGGAGCCGACATCAATACCTGCAAAATATGCGGTCAATTTAACCTCGGATTCAGAGGGGGAGCGTTCCTATTTCTCCGTCGTTTAGAAGTTAATAGGTAAAGCACCAAATACCAAGCCCCAAATTACAAACAAACCCCAATGACCAAAATTCAAGTTTCCAGATTATAAGCGTTCTGGTCATTTGGCATTGGAAATTGGAATCTATTTGGGATTTGGAATTTGTCATTTTGGAACTTGTGATCGCAGATCCTGCTCGGCTCTCGGCGATCCGGAGCTAGGCTGCCTTGTTTAATCGAATGGATTCAAGGGTCTCCATGAAGGCATCGATCTTATTCCTCGTGTCGACTTCCGAATACGATGTAATATCGATGATATCACTTTCAAGAATCAGGAAAGGAATTTCTCTGTAAACCTTCTCCTTCTTTCCGGCTTTCCCTATCAGAAACACAGGAATGGGTTTATAGATTTTTGCTAACTGATGTAACTGCCAGATCAGGCCCACGTGCCAGGTTCGGCATGAGAATGCTTCATGCATCACCACTCCATCGATCTTGTACTCTTCGATCCAGTTGATTAAGCGTTCCACATCGGGCTCTGATCCTGGCCTTTTCTTCGCTTTGTCATACCAGAAGGTCCAATATCCGAGCCATCTCCATGCCAAGTGCTCAATCGGATCCTTGGTTTCAGGAATATCCATCTCATTGAGAGGAGCGACCATTCGATAGGTTGTCTCCACAGGAAACGAGGCCCCCTTGCTGTTAAAGTAATTGAAATCGGTCAAGGCAAACCAGGCAGGTAATCCACCTCCCCACATAAGTCTATATTTTTCGTTTTCGACCTCTCCCTCTCCCTTGGCGATCTTCTCCTCCAATTCTTTTTTCAGGCCCACGAAGAAATCGTAAGCCTCCTGGGTGGCCATCATGTAGTTTAATGGTACCATGGTATTCATCGCATCACCGGTTCCCATGGGGCAAGGCACAGCCTTTCGGAGGCTATAGGTTTCATCGATCAGGTTCCAGGTTCGATCGCTTAAATCAACCAGTTCTCTCAGGCGATCATAATCCATCTTCTTTTTGGTCTGCTCTTCCAGGAAAGCCACCAGCCCACGCAATTGTTTGACAATATATTTGTGATAATAGTCCCAGACGTCCCGGTGATCACGGTCCCTCTGAAACAGGGGATAGGGAAGGTCAATATTGTAGATCGGGACATCCGGCATAAATTGCTGGGAGGCCTGATACCATTTCGACCTTGGATCACAGAGGATCTGTCCGCTGGATATCATCATATCAGGCCTTGCCTGTCCGCCCCACGGAGAATCCGGTGGCATTTGGCCCAATTCTTCTCTCCACTGATCAAACCCGATCCCGCAAAGGGCATAGGTGCACAGGGAGCGCGAAAGACCCAATGACTCTGCCCTCTGAAGAAATCTTTCCGCATCCCTCTTTGCTCCGCATACACCAGCATATTGCTCTGTCCAAATAGGGAGCACATTCATGGCCCGGAAGATCTCGTCATGATGGCAGACGATAAAGGCATAGGCTATTTTTTGTTTTCCCTCTGCCCGTGCCTGGAGGGTTCTAGTAATAAATTCCCTTGCAATTCGGCTGATAGATGCAGCCGCCTGGGTTGCCGTCACCCTCTTTTTCGGTTTTGCCTCTCTTTGTTCCTCAGCCATTTTTTAAAACCTCCTTAACAATTTAGCGCTCTGAAAAAACACGCTAAATTTCATTAAAAAAAGACAACTGTAATCCCCCATCCCCCCTTTAGAAAAGGGGGGATGGGGGATTTGAAGTGGGAATCCATTATCCAATCATCTCCAGAAAAGCTTGGATCCTGGTTCTGAGCTGACCAATTGTACCCGCAGAATAAATATCCTCCAGATGAAGAAGCGGGACATTAATAGACTTGTAGTAGGCTTTTCTTGCGGGGACCTCAAAGCCAAAGGGATCGCAGTATTTATAGACATAAAGAATGGCCCCATCCACTTTGAATTCCTTAGCATAGGCTCCAATATCACCGAATCGAGATGCTATGTCTCCTTCAAAGGTACCTGTCTTATTTTCCCTGTAGGTCTTGGGGCAATTGATTTTATCGAGATACCGATGGGCCAGTGCAATGATTGGATCTCCTCCTTCATCAGTCCGTGGAAAATAGTCCCTCGCTCCGTTGCAGATGGTATCGGCCACCACATTGCCCCCGAGTTCTTCTGCGAGCTTGATGAGTTCAATATTATCGAGACAGGCACCGTCGATAAATATTCGAGGGCCTTCCTTAAGTGGAGATTTCTTTTTTTTCCCAATCTCTGCCAAAACCCGGTCAAGCAGTGTATTAAATTCGCCAATGGGTAAACTTGATCCGGCTGTTAACACCATCGTTAAATCCGTTCCAGAGATGAAGGGTGGATCTGCCTTTCTGAATTCATAAAGGGCTCTCACCTTATCCCTGTTTTCATTATAGAGTCGAATGGTCTCAACCAGATCCTTATCGGTGATCGTTTTTCCCGCAAACTTCTCCAGACTCTTCCTGAAGGTGTTTAGCTCCGCATGAAAGAATTCAGAGGACGATTCGCCGCAGACAGTAGGAATATTGATAAAGTGAAAATAGGAATAGGGAAGAGAATAACTCCAGGCACTATAGCTTCGCACCATGCTATCACAGCCATGGGGAATGACCATACCGGAGAGAAAATCATATTTTTGTTTTACCGAGAGGTCAAAGCAGCTGCGGTAATAGGGGCATACAATGGTCTCAAGAAGCGTATCCCCTTTCGTAATAGGCTCATGGACATCTCCTCTCACGCGGAAAGGGATACACCCGGCTGCCGTAATGATTTCCAAAGGGACAAACGAACAGATATAGCCGATGATCTTTTTCCCCTTCTTTTTCAGCTCCTTCGCCCTGAGTCCATAATCCTTATAATAATTTCCTACCGTTTTGAAGATGTTGCTCTTTCCATTACTCATTGACCTTCTCCTGTTTCCCCTCACCCTTCCCCTCTCCCCTCGGGGGAGAGGGAGGGGGTGCGGGGGGGGGGTATTAAGAGTTAGAAAAAATTTCTAAGATTAATTTGTGAATCTAATGTCGTGTCGAATTGAACTATACCTAATTCGCTCTTACGTTACAACCTTATTCTCTAAGCCCATAATCCGTAATCGCCATCCTGAACTCGTTGATTCACATTCGTTCATCACTTCGTGCCAGGATCTATGGGTTATCGAAAATCAGAGATGCTGAAAAAATTTCAGCATGACAGGGATATTGCTAAGGTTTCGAATTTTGATTACGGATTATGGCTAAGCTTTCGATCGCAATAATCGCCGCACCTAACGCAGCCGTCATCTGTGGATTGGGTGGTACAAGGATATCATGACCTCTAACTTCCTTTAAGGCCCGAACAAGACCCGCATCTCTTGCACCGCCACCCACCATGGCCACATCTTGTTCCACACCTAATCTCTCTGCCAGACTATTGATCTGGGCCGCAAGAGCTCTGTGTATGCCTGCCAGAAGATCTTCTTTTGTGACTTCTTGGGAGAGTCGGGAGATCGCCTCTGACTCGGCAAAAACAGCACATCCGGTGTTAAACTCAATTCTCTTTTTGGATTTTAAAGATAACTCACCGATCTCTTCTACCTTAACCTGGAGAACCTTGGCAATAACTTGCAGAATTCTGCCGCTTCCTCCGGCACACTTGCCGCTCAACAGAAAATTGTGCACACTTCCATTGCCATCGATGCGGAGGATCTTCGTATAAAGATCCCCGACATCCATGACGGTTCTCACAGAGGGGAGAAGAGAGGAGACGCCCTTCGCATGGCAGACGATATCCGGCTTGACTTCATCTGCGAAGGTCACCAGTTTTGATCCATATCCGGTAGCGATAGCCCGGGAAATATCGCTGGCTGATCTCCCAGTCTGGGAAAGTAATTCCTTTCTTATCCTCTCGGCCGTAAGCTTGAAATCACCCCCAGAAGTACACTCAAAAGAACCCACGGGGCCTTGGTCACCGAGGACGATCCCTTTTGATGAGGCTGACCCGATATCAATACCCAATACAAAAATCATATTCCCCTAAGCGAATGTACCGAATGGCAGCGAATTAAATTTAAACGCTAAATGAATTATCTTATATGAATAACACAAATCCTAAACCCCCTCAAACTACCTCTGGAAATAATGGAAGACCTCTCCGACACAAACGTATCAAACAATTTGTCATTACGGGGAGTGCCGCCATGGCGGGACGACGGAGCAATCCCAGGATCATGTGTCAGCGTGGGTCTACCCTCCTTCTCTAATGGATGGGTGTTGATTGAAATGCCAATTTAGTTTGATTGGCCATTGGTTATCATGAAGAAAGCATCGGATTCATAACTTCATGCTCGGGACTCGGGATCCACTTGTTGACGGGAAGAAGGGATGTCGTTAAGTTGTTGAATTTAACAAAGGAGAATTCCATTGAAAACTGATTGATTTCCTGTCGAATCAAGAAGGATAGGGAAAATTTTCTAAAGGGGCCTTCCTCTTGGAATTGCCTGGGGAACCAATTAAATCCTTTTAGAGAGATAAAGGACTGGGAATAAAAAGGACAGGTTAGAAGCTGATACCGAACTTCATGAGTTCTTTTTGATATCTTTGAGTCCAGGAGGCTAATCTATTATTCAGGGTAAAAACAACATCAAGTTCTTCTGCGAGTTCTTTCACAGACTCTATCACTCCGCGAACCAGCTCCTCGTCGATGGCATCTCCCCTAAATGCAATCCTTTGGTTAGCATATTCGAATTCACCTGAAAACGGATTGAGAAATATATATTTATCCGCCTTTTCCAAAAATTTGTTTTTCAACAGAGTATCAAATCTTCCTTTTATCTTCTTATTGGTCATGACTATTTTTTCAAACAGAACCAACAGCTCCTCGAGCATTCCGATCGCATGCGATGGGACGATAGGGGTCGTTTCGTTTAATGGATGTTCCTCTCTTGGCTTGGACAAAGGAATTCTGCTGATATGAAACGTCCCGCCCAATTCCTTTATCTTTTTCAGGAGAAGTTTTTGATTTTCTATGGGATCATTCACTTCTCCCTCATCCCAGGAATACGAACCGCCGATCATTTTCCCATGGTCAAAAAATATAATCCCGCCTTCTTTCCCCTTATTCAAAGAGACATCGATATACCCCGTCAGTTTTTCTACCTCCATCTTTCTTAACAAACCCTCAAAATCGGCAAATTCCGTGCTAAGATTTTCATAGATCTTTTCTGCCCTTGGAAGATTCGCCCAAAAATGAATCTTTTCAGAAGGAATCTGATAAACATCTACATCGAAATGATTCTTGACCGCGGCATCGATGATACAATTAATCGCCTCCTCCCCTTTTACATCTTTTTCCCTGTCCTGAAATATGCCGTTGAGCAGGTTGCCTTTTTCAAAAAAAAGGGCTCCCTCTCCCTCGGAAGATTTAAAATGAATACAACCAACGCCGAACTCTCGTTGACAGTATTCAAAAAGTTTCGGGATGTTAACATAGCAACTATTCAGATTCTTGAGAGCAGGTTTTTCTTTTGGAAAGATCATCCCGAGTTCCCCTTAAAAGTTTGCTCCGTCTTATTGCCGCTTCCGGAACCTGTCGATGGCAAGGCGCAAACTATCCTGCATGAGTGAGATCGCTTCAGCCAAGTTACCTATTTCATCCCTGGATTTAATATTAATGACGGCATCCATGTCTCCGACGCTGATCCTTTCAGCAACCTCAGTTAATTTCTTGATGGGCTGACCAATCGCCCTTCCTAATAACCAGGCAATCACAATAACCACAAAAGCGGTTATTCCGAGAAGAAAGTAGGTAAACGTTTCGGTCTGCCTCAAGGCTTTAAAGGTTTCTTTTACATCTTGCTGCATGGCAAGAGTCCAACCGTATTTTGTCTCTCTTGCATAGCCTACTCTCGGCGTGCCACCATCACTAAAATAGATCATGCCTTTTTGCCCTTTCTTAAAAGCGGCGATTAATGGATATCCACTTAAATCTGTCTGTTGGGTGACGTAATCTTCCACCTGATGGGATACCACCTTACCTTTCTCATCGACCAAGAAAGCATACCCTGTCTCCCCTTGTTTCCATGTGGCCACCAGTTTTGATAAATCCTCAATGGTTGCAGCCATGGCCATGACACCGATGGTCGTATCGTCTCTCTTGATGGGCACGGCCATGATCAGGGCAGGTTTTTTTGAGGTTTTCCCAATCGCCGTCTGCCAAGCTATATCTTTTCCTCCCATAATCGCCTTATAATAATCCCTGTCAGAGTAATCTAAGAGGGGCTTGTCGTCTTGTCGGGCAACGTTCATCCCATCCGGTCCTACAGTAAAAACAAGATACATCCAGGGATATTCTTTGCCGACCGCTTTCAGCAATGGCTCTTGCTTTTCCCTGGTCATGGA
>Ga0214474_1000275_pt1 | contig 27094 bp, 24 predicted proteins | sample RVTome_2_FD_187335 | JGI IMG/M metagenome (GOLD analysis project Ga0214474, IMG submission 187335) | Soil microbial communities from uranium-contaminated site in the Upper Colorado River Basin, Wyoming, United States - RVT95D214 HiSeq ... | reverse complement strand
TTCAGAAGGGAAAATATTCATATTCGTAATCTCTTCAAAAGCCATAATCACCGAGCATCTCAAGCTGCAGGTTCCGCAATGGGTACAAGCATCCAGCTCCATCGCTTGGAGATTGGCTCTGTTCGCAGGGGCTATTTTTTCTTGCCCGATGACTCCATTGGCAAGAAGGCTTACTGAACTGGCAAAAATATGGAACATTTTACTGAAAGGAAGATAGGCAAGGCCTACGAAACAGGCTAAAATATGAACATACCAGAGCACACTCGGTAGATGCGCTCTGTCAATTCCAAGACCGATTGGCCTAATGAGCTTGGCTGCTCCATAACCGGTAAATGCCCATTGGGGTTGAGCATGGCATTCCGCGCAGCTCGATTGGTGTAATTCGTTACCTTTTTCTAAGATTTTTTCATCAAAGGGTTCTTTTAAATTAGGGGAAACCACCCCATACTCTTTCACCCAATAGGCTTCCAAAGATCTAAGTTCTTCTGGATCGCTCAAACCAGAATACTCGTCCACCATCCTCTTATAATCAGAGTAGGCAACCATTTTGGTGGCTTCCAAAAAGATACCGGAGAGCATAATGACCGCCACAATGAGGATGGCATAAATATCCATAGCATTGGTGAACATGCGGGGTACCTTCAAAATGAACCGGCGATAGATCGCGATCAGCACTCCAACAATAACCATGGCACCAAAGAGATCCCTTAAAAACATAAAAGGATTGACTGTTGAATAATAATTATTCCAAATTGAAGCTGTAATGTACTTGTCTAGGGCATGCATTAGGAGGAGGAGCATGAAGCCGACATAGATAAAAATGTGCATAACCCACCTAAGAAAGTCCTCTCTCAATATTCTGAATTGAAGTAATACATCAAGAACAAAGACTTTCAGCAGAGTGAGAATTTTGGGGCTGAAAAGAGTCAAGAGAATTCCCTTAATGGCAGAAAAAAGACGTGTGGAGACTGAAATTTCTGCTGCCCCTATCCCAACTTTGTATCGAAACCAAGTCGATACCTTATAAATCAGAGCAAATAAAAAAATAATTAAGGAAATGTATAAGGAAACCTTTAGAAACATAAACTTAAATCCCTTGACTTGGTTGAAAAAGGAAGGAGGTTAGTGAACTTGTGAATTTTTTAATTTGATCGCCTCATTCCTAAACCAAATGCATGCTTTTGTCAAGCGAAAAATCAGAGATTTAATAAATCTCTGATTACACAGATTATGAAACAATTCCACAGATTAAAATACTTTAAAATTAAAGAAAATCTGTGTAATCATTTTTTGAAATCTATGAAATCAAGAGAGCAAAAATATTTATTCAAAGCTCTCTTGACAAACAATGTAGGATTTACATATTTTATTGTAACTTCCAGTCAATCCTTCTTCAAGGGGCGTTGATGCGATTTGGGTTCCATATTTCCATTGCCGGTGGGTTTTCAAAGGTGGTTGAAAGAGCCAATATCAGGAGCTGCGAAACCATCCAATTTTTCTCAAGAAACCCAAGGGGATGGAAATATTCTCCTTTGAATGAGAAAGAGGTTGAAAAATTCCGATCCTCCATCCAATCCTCTTCTCTTTTTCCTGTCTTTCTTCACATGCCCTATCTACCCAATATTGCTTCTTTCAAGTCAAAATTTTACAAGCGTTCAATCCAGTCGATCTCCACGGATCTTCAAAGGGCAGAGCAATTGGGGGCCCAATACCTGATCATCCATATTGGTCACCGAATGGAATCCTCAGAAGATGAAGCAATAGAGGCAGTCTCTCAAGGAATCAATCAGGCCTTTGAAAAAGTGAATAATTCTATTATGCTTCTCATGGAGAATACAGCCGGACAGGGATCAGAGCTTGGCTACACCTTCGAACAGATTAAAAAGATAATTGAAAAAGTCGGGGATAATAAGAGGCTGGGGATTTGCCTTGATACAGCTCACTCTTTTGAGGCAGGCTATGACCTTTCTAATAAAGGGGGATTGGAGAGGACTCTTGAAAACTTTGATCAAACAGTAGGCTTGAAGCGACTTCATCTCCTTCACCTCAACGATTCAAAAACTCCCTTAGGCTCAAGAAAGGATCGGCATTGGCATATTGGTGAGGGATATATTGGACTGGAAGGATTTAGGCATCTGGTCAACCATTCTTTACTAAGACACCTCCCGGGAATTATGGAGACTCCAAGAAAGGACACAGTAGAAGACCTGAAAAATATGAAAGTGATCAGGAGTCTGGTTGAGTAACACACTTTCTTTTTCATCTTGTCATTCCTGCGAAGGCAGGAATCCATCTTTTATTTTACTGATTTCGTAGGAACAACGTCTGGATTCCCGTACTTACAGGCCTGCGCGTTGAAGCACTACGGCGCGCAAGCACGGGAGCAACATAACTCAAATCCTAAAAGAAATGGGGGTCAAACTTTTAAGTAGGATTTATGAAAATCATTGATTCTCACACCCACTGGGGTCCCTCATTAACTATGGGTACAGAGGTAACGACTGAAGAACTCCTGAGACAGGCAGAACAAAGCGGTGTGAATCGAATTGTTATCTTTCCATTTCCTTCTACGGCTCTGGAAGATGAAGAAATCAATGAGAGACTTCTTAACGAGGCCAAAAGAATAAAAAAATTTGTTCCTTATTATTACATCCCTGAAACGATGAAACCCATTTCTGATGGGAAGGGATTTTGGGGCGGAAAGTGGCATTGGATGCGGGGGGTTCAGGATTGTTCCTCTAACTACAAAGCTTTGGAAGATCCTAAATTGGAAGAATTTATTGAAGCCTCAGAAGACATTAATCTCCCCATCGTCTTTGAGGAGGAGTTGGCTTTTACCAATACCTTTGCGAAGAAGACAAAGAATTTGAAGATCATTATTCCCCATCTGGGAATGCTCGGTGGAAATCCGATCGACTTTCTCAGTATATTCAAAGCGAGGGAGAATATTTATTTCGACACCGCTCTGGCGAGCCAAGATACAATAATGAGGTTCATAGAGAAGATAGGGCATGAGAGGATTCTCTTCGGTTCGGATATTCCTTTCGGAACAATGAAATGGGAACTGGAAAAAGTCCTCTCTTTACCGATAGGAGACGACAAAAAGGAATGGATACTTTCTAAGAATATAGAGAGGCTGACTGGATTGAAATGATCCTCATCTATCCTCCTGTTGCCAAGCCTTGTGAACCTCCCGCAGGTATAGCAAAACTTTGCAGTGCCCTGAATCATCATAGAATTAAGTACAGGGTTTTGGATGCGAATTTAGAAGGTCTTCTCAGCCTTCTAAGAAATCCACTTGTATCATCGGATACCTGGACCTCCCGGGCATTGCGTCATCTTTCCAGACATCTCGCCTTGTTGCGTTGTTGGGATGCTTACCAGAATGGGAGCCGTTATCGCCGTGCAATAAAGGATCTAAACCGGCTTCTTGAGATGACAGCATGTTCCAGTCGCATACACATGGGTTTGGCGAATTATCAAGATGAAGAACTCTCTCCGGCAAAGAGCACAGATCTTATCAGAGCCGCAGAAAATCCGAAAACCAATCCCTTCTATCCCTATTTTAAAAAAAGGCTCGCGGAACTTTTGAAAAGTGAACAACCTTCCATGATTGGATTTTCGCTCAATTATTTAAGTCAGGCCCTTTGTACGTTCGCAATGATCGGTTTTCTTAAACGGGAGTGGAGTGGTGTAAAATTGGTTTTGGGTGGAGGTCTCGTGACTTCATGGATGAGAAGACCTGATTGGCAAAATCCCTTTAAGGGTTTGGTGGATCATCTTGTGGCCGGACCAGGAGAAGCCCCTTTAGTTGCACTCATTGGTACAAACCCCGTTAGAAAATCCAGTCGTTCGACCCAGAGGCTCTCGACGGGTGGGGTATTCAACCCCCTTGGAATTATTCTAAAATGTGACTCCACCGCAGAGCAGTGGGGCATTATTTCTAACGGGGTAAAGGGCTTAAACGGTGGCGATGAGAGACAGCCTTGTAATGATCATTATAGGCCGGATTATGATTCTTTTCCCATAAGAGATTATTTTGCCCCCGGACCAATTCTTCCTTACAGTTCTTCAAGTGGATGTTACTGGAATAGGTGCTTGTTTTGTCCGGAAAGGGCTGAAGGAAATCCTTATGTTGCCATTCCTGCTGAACAGGTGATCCATGATCTTCATTGGCTGGTGAACAGACACAAACCAATTCTCATCCATTTGCTGGATAACGCCATCAGTCCGTCATTGATGAAGGCAATTTCAGAACATCCTCCCGGCATACCATGGTACGGCTTTGCCAGGATGACTCACCATCTTACAGACCCGGATTTTTGTTTAGCCTTAAAGCGATCAGGATGTGTGATGTTAAAATTTGGTTTAGAATCAGGAGACCAGGCAGTTCTCGATGATCTTCAAAAAGGTATCAATCTTGAGGAGGCTTCATCAGCTTTAAAGAACCTGAAAGAGGCGGGGATTGCTACCTATGTCTATCTTCTTTTCGGAACCCCCCCGGAAGGCCAGTTAGAAGCACGGAGGACTCTTGAGTTTGTTGTGAGACATCATGATTGCATTGGTTTCTTAAATCTTGCCATATTCAATATGCCGATCTACGGACCCGAAGCCCAACAGATGGAAATAAAAACCTTTTATGAAGGAGACCTTTCCCTTTATACGAGTTTCGACCATCCGAAAGGGTGGAGCAGGAAATTGATCAGGCAATTCTTGGACAAGGAATTTAAGAGACACCCTGCCATTGCCTCAATTCTGAGAAGAGATCCTCCTGTGTTTACTTCCAATCACGCCCCCTTCTTCGTCCTTTCTTCTCCAACCCTAAAAATATGAGAACGAATCATCCATAAATCCCTTCATTTCCTTGTGATGTCAATTCCTATCGGCACTTATTTTTTTAAATAAAATCTTGACAAATAATTAAAGATATATTAAGATATATCGTAATATAACAAGATAGTACTTTAACATATTAAAGGAGGCTGCTATGTTTGATAAACATTTCTTTCGACATTGGAAACAGGAACGGATGTTTCATAGAGGGGAATTCAAGTACCTGATTCTTGATTTACTCAAGGAAAAGCCCCGCTACGGTTATGAAATCATACGGGAATTAGAGGAACAGTTCCACGGCTTTTACTCTCCGAGTCCGGGAGTCGTCTATCCAACACTCCAGTATCTTGAAGATATGGGTTATGTCACGTCCAGGGAACAAGATGGGAAAAAAGTTTATACAATCACCAATGAAGGGCTGAAGTTCCTTGAAGATCAGTCTCAGACCGTCAATGATATCAGGAGCCATATGCGCCACAGCTGGGGACCCTGGAGCTCCGAACTCCACGACCAATTTCGAGATGTCATGCGCCAAATCCACGATCTTGGGCGGCTTATTGGCCGGAGAGCCCGTGGAATGAACGGTGAAAAGATGCGCCGAATCGGGGGTGCCCTAAGGAATGCCTACGAGGATATTGAAAAAATACTCCGGGAAGAGCCACAATCTCCCCATTAAGGCCCAGAAAACTCAAGTTAAACTTCGCCTGACATAAGCAATATGAATGTCAAGGGTAGACTCAGGTAGGGATTGAAGTTTTCATTTTTCAGGAAACCTGGAGTAGATGGTTTTCCACTTCTTCCAATAAACAGAAGTGTCTTGTGATCCATAAACAGATTGCTTATAGGATTGTCATCAAATCAACTCTTTTTTGTAATGTCTTCTTTCTTGACTCTCACCTACATTTATAATTTTATGGGCCTCCCGTTTTCTGCTTTTCTGCTACCTTCTATAGCCCAATGGAAATTCTTTCTATTAACTCTGATTGAAAAAGATGATAATTTATGACATTAGAGAGTTAGGAAGATGTTCACAATGGCTAACGAAAAAATGAGTCAATCTCCTGGGAAGGAATCAAGTTTTTTTTATGGTTATGTCGTGGTCGGAGCTTCCTTAATGATTATGTGGATCATGTGGGCCGGATATTACGCCTTTGGAGTCTTTTTTAAACCAATGCTTAATGAGTTTGGATGGACGAGAGCAATGACAGCGGGCGCCTTCTCACTGGCCTCTATGATGAATGCTCTATTGACCATTGGCGTGGGGAAGCTTACGGATAGGTTTGGTCCCCGGATCGTGATGACATTTGCCGGCTTAATATTAGGTCTCGGTTTTTTTCTGATGTCACAAATTCATTCTGTCTCACACCTCTATCTATTCTATGGAATCTTAGTGGGTGCTGGAATGAGTTGTGCTTTTATACCGCCCCTATCGACCGTAGTGAGATGGTTTCACAAGAGAAGAGGGTTGATGAGTGGTATTGTTGCAGCTGGCAGCGGGATGGGTTCCTTGACCGGGCCCCCAGTGGCGAGTCTACTTGGTTCTATTTATGGCTGGCGTGTATCCTATGCTATATTAGGGTGCGTGGTTTTGGTAGGGGTGGTTCTATTAGCTCAGTTCCTTAAGAGAAATCCAGAGCAGGTGGGCCAAGTCGCATACGGTGAAGATCAGATAGGACAACAGGGGAACCCTTCAATGGCCGAAGGACTTTCCTTGAGGGAAACGCTTCATTCTCCTCGATTCTGGGTGTTCTTCCCAACAGGTTTCTGTTACGGATATTGTGTGTTTGCGATCATGGTTCATATGGTGCCCCATGCCATTGAGTTGAAAATTTCAGCCATTAAAGCAGCTTACATTTTGGCGACGATTGGAGGTTTAAGTATTCTCGGAAAAGTGTTGCTGGGCAAAGCTGGTGACATCATTGGAAGTAGGTATACTCTGATGCTTGGCTTTATTCTTATTTGCGTTGCATTGATCTGGTTGCTACCAGCAAAGACAGCCTGGATGCTCTTCGTATTTGGGGGGTGCTTTGGATTCGCTCTTGGGGGGATTGCCGTTTCCCATTCGCCTCTGATAGCGGAACTGTTTGGATTAAGATCACATGGTTTGATCTTTGGAGTTCTCAATATCGGTGTGATGACCGGAGCCGCTACAGGGCCTTTACTAACCGGTTATATATTCGATGTAACGAATAGCTATCAAACGGCCTTCCTCCTTTGTGCGGTAATCAGCTTTATTGGGATTATATTGACTGTATTCCTTAGAATTATGAAAAGGTAATGTGAACCTGTCTAAAAAAAACGGTCCATGAAGAATATACGTAACTTCAGCATCATCGCACACATTGATCACGGAAAATCTACCCTTGCAGACCGTTTCATTCAGTATGCAGGTCTGGTGAATGAGCGAGACTTCAAAAATCAGATCCTGGATAATATGGACATCGAGCGGGAGCGGGGAATCACCATCAAGAGTCAAGCTATCGCCCTTCCCTATCAGGCTGAAGACGGAGAGGAGTACGTTCTCAATTTGATCGACACACCGGGTCATGTCGATTTTTCTTATGAAGTGTCTCGCTCCCTTGCGTCTTGCGAAGGAGTCCTTCTTCTGATTGATGCTGCTCAAGGCGTGCAGGCTCAGACGATTGCCAATCTTTATCTGGCCATGGAAAATAACCTGGAAATTATCCCGATCATCAATAAGATCGATCTTCCCACAGCAGATGTGGAACGGGTGGTCGAACAGATCGACTCGGAGCTGGGATTGGACCCTTTTAGCTCCCTAAAATGCTCGGCCAAAGAAGGCATAGGTATTGAAGAGATTCTGGAGGCTATTGTAAAGAGAATTCCTCCTCCGAAAGGGGATCCGGAAGGTCCGTTGGCCGCCCTGATCTTCGATGCCCAGTATGATCCTTTTCGTGGAACGGTCATCCACTGCCGGGTCTTTGATGGAACCGTGAAGAATGGGGATATCATTCGCTTGATGTCCAATCAAGCAACTTATAAGGTCGAGGAGGTCGGGCGCTTCCTGCTCTCCAGAGAAAAACGTGACAAAATCTCCGCAGGAGAGGTGGGTTACATTTTTGCAGGGGTCAAGACCGTGTCGGACGTACACATCGGCGATACGATTACACTCGATGACCGACCTTGTGACAAGTCCCTCCCTGGCTTTAAGGAATTCAAACCCGTGGTCTTCTCTTCCATCTATCCCATCGCTCCGGAGGATTATGAAGACCTGGCCGTTGCCCTTGAAAAATACAAGCTGAATGATGCAGCCTTCGTCTATCAGAAAGACTCCTCGATTGCCTTGGGACAGGGCTTCCGGTGCGGGTTTCTCGGTCTTCTTCATCTCGAAATCGTCCAGGAAAGGGTGGAACGGGAATACGATCTTTCCATCATCCTGTCCGTTCCCAGCGTCCGTTACCGGTTCACCTTGAAGGACGGAAGCATCGTATTCGTTGATAATCCTGCCCACTACCCGGATCCTACTTCCATTGAAAAAGGAGAAGAACCCTATATTCGTGCCGCGCTGTTCATGCCGGAAAGATACCTGGGCGCTGTGATGAAACTCTGCATGGAGAAGCGTGGTGAGAACTCAAAGCTCAACTACCTGGGCCCGGGCCGCGTTGAGTTGACTTATGAGATGCCTCTGGCCGAGGTGATCTATGATTTTTACGATCGCTTCAAGTCCATCACCCAAGGATATGGATCCTTTGACTACGAGGTCCTTGACTATAGAGAGAGTACATTGGTCCTGGTGGACATCCTGGTCAACGGAGAGAAAGTTGATGCCCTGTCGCAAATTGCCCATCGCGATCAAGCCCGTCCCCGCGCCCTGCGGGCCTGCGAAAGATTAAAGGAAGAGATTCCTCGACAGATGTTTAAAATAGCGATTCAGGGGGCGATCGGAGGTGAAATCATCGCCCGTACGACGATCTCTCCCTTCCGTAAGGATGTGACAGCAAAGTGCTACGGAGGTGATATTACCCGTAAGCGGAAGCTTCTGGAGAAGCAGAAGAAAGGCAAAAAGAGGATGAAGACGATCGGGTCGGTGTCCATCCCTCAGGGTGCCTTTCTCGCTGTTTTGAAATCGGATACGGATAATTAAACGCATAGGGCATAGCGCAGGAATTTTGTAATCAAGTCTTTGGGGTTGAACCATACAACCCAAGAAACCCGATTAACTCAATGAACTTAAAAACTCCCGGTCTCTACATCCATATTCCTTTTTGCCTGAGCAAATGCCTCTATTGTGATTTCTATTCATTAACTTCCATCTCTGCTGTTCCTGATTTTCTTGATGCCCTCTTCAAAGAGATGAAGATGTACCACAACAGATTCGATTCTTTTGACACTGTCTACCTTGGAGGCGGAACTCCTTCTCTTCTCAGCCCACAACAACTCGAAAGCATCCTGATAAGTCTAAAGGAAAACTTCAATCTGATATCGAACGCGGAAATAACGATCGAGACCAACCCGGCTGATCTCCATCAATCTTTTCTCGAATCGATGCGTGAGAATGGCATCAATAGAATTAATATCGGGATCCAATCTTTTAATGAAAAAGTGCTAGGCTTTCTGGGAAGAAGGCATTCCGTAAAGCAAGCCATTTCAGCCATGGAGGTCTCAAGAAAGGCAGGGTTTCATAATATTGGATTGGATCTGATTTACAGTGTCCCGGCTCAGGATATAGGGTCATGGCTGGATACCTTGAGGCAGGCTGTTGTCTTTTCCCCGGAACATATCTCCTGTTATCAATTAACTTTTGAGGCGAAAACCCCCTTAGGAATAAGGTACCAGACAGGAGAATTTCCCATTCCAGGAGAAGAATTGCAGTACAAATTCTTTACGAAGACGTCCGAATTCCTTGAAGAGGCCGGGTATATTCATTATGAGGTATCGAACTTTGCAAGAGGAAAAGAGCACACCTCACGGCACAATCAAAAATACTGGGACCACTCCCCTTTTCTTGGTCTTGGTCCTGCTGCCCACTCCTTCCAATGCAATCAACGCTGGTGGAACCATCATTCCCTTGATCAATACCTCGTTGCGATCGACGCGGGAACGCTTCCTGTTGAAGAGACAGAGACCCTGACAATAGAGCAACTTGGATTGGAGGCGCTATACCTTGGTCTCCGGACGAAAAAGGGGATTTCCCTCCAGGATTTTAAGAATCAGTATCACTACGATCTCTTCACTGAAAAAAAGAAGATACTGGCAAAACTCGAGGAAGAAGGATTCATCTCCATTAAGGATGGCTACCTCTCTCCCACCCAAACCGGCCTTGCTGTAGCCGATAGCCTTTCATTGATTTAGGAAAATGGTATTTTTGTCTCCTTGGATTCAAACCTATTACCAGTGCCCATTGATAAGCATTGAAACAAGTCCAGGATGACAAGAATTGAGGCCTTACCGGTATGGATGAAGAATAATGGAAAAACTCTTTGCTGTCTGCACACCAGGGCTGGAGCCATTCGCTGCGCTGGAACTTGATCAGCTAGGCCTGATTGGCAGCCATTCCCTTTCCCAGTCAGAAAATTTTCTAGTAGAGAGTGCGCCTCAATATGAATCTGGGGGCATAGAATTTCAAGGCTCCCTTCATGACGTCTATCGGGCCAATCTCTATCTCCGCACTGCAAGCCGCGTGTTAGTCCGGCTTGGCGAGTTTTACGCCTCCGCATTTCCTGAACTCCGGCGTAAGGCGAGTCGTCTGCTTTGGGAAAATTATCTTGTACCGGAACGACCGATTGCATTACGGGTTACCTGCCAAAAGTCACATTTGTACCACGAGGGCGCTGTAGCCGAGCGGGTGGCAGGGGCGATTGCCGACAGGCTGGAGAAGCCTCCACCCGTTCAGAAATACAACGAAGACTCGGGCACAGAACTTCCCCAGTTGTTCGTTGTCCGGTTAGTGGATAATCTCTGCACCATCAGCATAGACTCCTCCGGAGCGCTTCTTCACAGGCGAGGTTATCGGCTTGCTACAGCGAAAGCACCTCTCAGGGAAACCCTTGCATCTGCAATGGTGATGGCCTCCGGATGGGATACAATCTCCTCTCTTCTTGATCCATTTTGCGGCTCAGGGACGATTCCTATTGAAGCAGCACTATTGGCCAGAAGGTGTCCGGCGGGTTGTACCCGGCGCTTTGCATTTTTGGACTGGCCTAATTTTGATTCCAAGTTCTGGGATAAGTTGCTGGTTGATACTGGTAGGGCGATCATATCAGACATCCCAAGAATTATTGCCTCAGACAGGGATGCAGGAGCAATTCAGGCCGCACAGGCCAATGCAGAGCGGGCAGGTGTGTCAGACTGCATCAAGTTTTCACGCAAGGCTATCTCTGCAATAGACCCTCCCCCTTGTCCAGGCTGGGTGGTTACCAACCCGCCCTATGGGGTACGGTTGAGTAGTACGATGGACTTGCGAAACTTGTATGCACAATTTGGCAAAGTCCTCCGTACCAGATGCCCCGGCTGGCATGTGACCATACTCTGTGATAGTGTTCAGCTTATCCGCAGTACTGGATTGGAGTTCGATAAGGGAATATCCACGATGAACGGCGGATTGAAGGTGAGGTTGGTGAGGTGCTTGGTTAAATCTTCCTTAACTTCTCGATCATTGCCCTAAGATGCCTGGGCTATGCCATTGTTTCCTATCAATATCTTTAAAAAAAAGAAACAAGAAGATTCTTCATTTCATGGACTGACCCCTTTTAGACCCATTGGTTATCGAGTAGCATTGCATCCTGTTGCATAAAGATTCTCACTTTGAACTAATCGCACGAAATTCTTCCTTGAACTCCTATCAATAAGCTTCATTCGTGCATGTATGCAAGCCTGTCCCTAATCTCTTCACCTGATATTCCTTTTGGACCGATGGAGCTCTGCGAAATCCGCCGAAGCGTGGTAGATCTATCGCTGCAAGGGGCTCTATTCCGAGTTAGGCATTCCTATACAGCCAAGGTCGTAGGCTCTGTGCAGGCGGATGAAATGGGAATTGGAAAAAATTCTATCTCTACCGATCGGGGATGAGAAGAAGGAATGGATAATTTCTAAAAATCTAAAACAGCTAATCGGATTAGGATAAGTTGCATCAAACTTCCTACAATGAATAGAAGCGCCCCATTATTCTTTTACTTTTAAGTCTGAAGGGGTAGGGTCACGGGAGATACTCAATTCCTTTTAAGTTATTTGATTAAGCGTTGGTGCATTTTAAGGATGGCCAAAGGAAAGAAGATAAGACTGAAAAGCAGAAGATAACCGATTTCCCAGAGCAGGGAGATATGGAGTCGTCCGAAGCTGAAAGCACGTGCAAGATTGGCGAGATGGGTAAGAGGAAAGAGGAGAGCAGCTTGCTGAGCCCAATGGGGAAGATTCTCCAAGGGGAAAAAGGTTCCGCTGAAAAGAAACATGGGTGTGACAAATAAGAATACCGGTAAATTGAACATTTCAATATTGGCCACAATTCCTGTGAAGAACATTCCGATCGATCCGAAGGCAACCCCTCCCAGAACCGATAGAGGCAGGATAAAGAGGCCTTCAGGAAATCGGATGAACCCGAAAAAACTGATCACCCCCATCATAATTGCAGCCGCGATCAACGATTTTGTTGCCCCCCAGACAATTTCCCCTGTGATGACCTCTTCAAGGGAGAGAGGAGTAGCCAACATGGCATCAAAGGTTTTCTGATAATACATCCTTACAAATGAGGCGTAGGTGGTCTCAAAAAAAGAATTATACATGATACTGACTCCGATCAGGGCAGGGGCGATGAAACTGATATAAGAGATTTCAGAGCCTTGGTAACGGATGTTCCCCACAAGGCCACTCAAACCGACACCAAAAGCGATAAGATAAAAGAGGGGCTCAAGAAAGGGCGGGATGAAACTGATCTTCCAGTTCTTTCTGTAAACCTTCAAGTTTCGTTGCCAGACCCGAAGGAACCGCCTCGATATCCTGATCGTAAACGTCTTAGTCATTCCCTTAACTCTCTGCCCGTTAACTTTAAAAAGACATCTTCGAGAGTGGCTAACCTCATCACACAGCCCTCTTTACAAAAATCCCGGGTAATCCTCTGGTACAGTTCACCCCTGTCTTGACAATAGGCGATCAGGCGATGCCCCAGATCCTCGTATGGAAGTTGGCGGGACTGGATAAAGGACCTGAGCTCATCAGTCGGTCCGGCGATTTCAATCACATTCCCGCCCACATGCTCCCGTATCAGTTCTTCTGGTTTTCCTTCCACCAAGATCAGACCATGATCGATGATGATGAGCCGGTCACACAACCTGGAGGCTTCTTCCATGTAATGCGTGGTCAGCAAAATGGAAATACCTTTCCCCCGAAGCTCTTCAAGCTTGTCCCACATTTGGTGTCGTGACTGGGGGTCTAGGCCGGTGGTCGGTTCATCCAAGATCAAAAGGTCTGGATTGTTGATGAGTGAACGGGCCAAGACGAGGCGGCGCATCATTCCGCCGGAGAGTTCGGTCACGGGTGCATTCAAGCGATGATTGAGGGCGATGAAGTCGAGGAGCTCCATCGCCTTTTTCCGGGCTTCCTTTTTGGGCATATCGAAATACCGGGCAAAAACCTCCAGGTTTTGAAGTACTGTCAGATCCGGGTCCAGGCTGTTCTCCTGCTGGCAGACACCAATGCGGGATTTGATCTGGCGCCAGTCCCGGGAAATATCAAGTCCAAAAACCTTCAGGCTCCCCCCGCTCATGGGAGAGAAACCATAAACCATCCGGACTGTGGTTGTCTTCCCGGCACCATTCGGGCCCAGAATCCCAAAGCATACACCGGTTGCCACCTGAAAAGAGATCCGGTTGACTGCAACAAAGTCACCAAATTTTTTCAATAAATTCTCTGCCTTGACAATATATTGGCCTACCCCTCTCATACGAATCATCCTTTTCGTATTACTATGATAAGACAATTTTATGAAGAATTTAAGAGTCTTTCAATGGGAGAAATGCCAAGTGTGGTTTGCACTGGCGGATGGAATGGAAACTGGAAAATTCTCTCTTTGCCGATCAGGGAGGGATTACGGTTTGAACACCCTTAGTTTTATTTCCTTGATGGGTCTGTAGTGCCTAAGGTTGCTCGTGCACAAGGTGAGATTGTTGTCGGTAGCAGTAGCTGCTATGATTGCATCGCCGGCCCGAAGCCCGTGAGACAGAGAATATTCCTCAATATAAATGGCTGCTCTATGGCCAATATTCTCGCTTAGGGGAAGAATCCGAAAGCTGTATTTACTTAGGAAGTCCAAAATGTGTTCATGTTGTCGTTTCTCCCTCGCCCCCTGGAGCAGTTCCATGTAAGTCAACACGGAAATACAGCGCTCTTCTTCTCTGTCGACTAAGGCTGCCGCCCTATGGTTTCCTCTTTGTATCCAAACGAGGATGTCTGTGTCAAATAGCACGATATCGATCTCCCCTGAGGTCGGCCATCACCTCATGGACCGTCTCCTTTGATGAGTACATATTGAAGAAGGGATGATCTGATATTCGTCTGCGGTCTCTGGAGATTTTAGGTTTGATGACCCCCTTCACTTTACCGTGATACAAGATGGTTACTTCTTCGTTGCGATCAATGGCCTTAAGAATTTCATTCATCCGGTAACGTAAATCTACAACCGATGCTTTCATAGGTCACCTCTGATATGTATATTTGCATTATACATATTTTAAAAAAGACTGTCAAGAACCTGTATTAATTGTAAGAGGGCATATGTTATAGAACAATTTATTAATTGAGAGAGAAGGAACAGAAGGTGGAGTTGTGTCCGGGGGCACGGAAGAGAAAAATGGCGAAGGATAGGAAGGCAGTTTGGCATTTGCCGGTGAGTCCAAAGAAGTGACAGATTTAAAGAAGTGTCTTAAAATGCTATAAAACCTACTTCGCACAGCGTCAAAGTTATTTAAATAACTAAAGTATGTCCCCGAATTCCTTCCTAATTATACAGGAATCTAAAGTGAATTTGTACTCTGTTACCTATTAGAAATTTCTAACAAAAAGCAGGGTAAGATTAACTTATATCTGAAAAAAGGAGGATTCAGATGGCAAAAAAGATAAAAATTATTGGGGCTGGAATAGCAGGACTTAGCGTTGCATCCTATCTGCAGCGGAATGGATATGATACTGAGATTTACGAACTCCACAGTCTGCCGGGTGGGCTTTGTACTGCCTGGAAAAAGGAGGATTATACCTTTGACGGCTGCATTCATTGGCTGGTGGGGTCAAATCCCTCAAATTCACTCTATCACTCGTGGAATGAGATACTAGATATGAAATCCTTGACGTTTGTCGAAATGGATTTCTTTTCCAGAATCGATGATGAGTATGGTAATAGCCTGACTTTATATTCCAACGCGGATCAGTTAGGCGCTGAACTGAAGCGGCATTCACCCAAACATGCAGACATCATTGATGAGCTGGTGAATGGAATTAAGGCCTTTGCAGTTAACGATGATAAAGATGCCAAGGCCAACGACCAGAAGGCTGCCTTTTTTACCAAATGGGGTGCCACAACTGCCGAACAATTTGCCAAGAAACTGGAAAGTCCTTTTCTGGAATTTGCATTGACGGTGTTTCTAGGAAATGGGCCAATTATTGGTCTGCCGTTTATTCTATCAACTTTCCATCAGAAGTCAGCCGGATATCCTATTGGGGGCTCATTAAAATTTGCACAGGCAATTGAAAAACGGTATCTGGAACTGGGAGGTAAGATTAAATACAACTCCAGGGTCGTAAAAATATTAACCAGAAATGATAAGGCCTGCGGATTGAAACTGGAAAACGGGCAGGAAGTTGAATCTGATCTGGTTATCTCCGCGGCAGACGGTTATCATACGATCTTTAAGTTACTGGAGGGTAAGTATCTCAATGACACCATTAAGGGATTTTACGCAGAGAAAAATCCGACACTTAAGCCCAATCCTTCATGGGTCCAAATATCATTAGGTATAAAAAGAAGCTTTGAAAAAGAACCCCATGAACTTTATTTTAAGGGAAAACATCCTTTAACTATTGACAGTAAATCAAAATTTGAAATAGCAAACGCACGGATCTATAAATTTGATCCTACGCTTGCACCAAAAGGCCACACGGTTGTCATTGGTGTATATAACACCTCCAATTATCAATATTGGCAAGATTTAAGGCGCGATAACCGGGAAAAATATGAACAGGAAAAAAACCGGATAGCCAATGAGTATATATCTCTTCTGGATAGTAAACTGGGAAATGTCAAAGATCATGTAAAGGTGATTGATGTGGCAACCCCGGCCACAGCCATTCGGTATACCAATAACTGGCAGGGCAGTTTAATGGGTTGGGGATGGGGAACCCAGGTTCCTGTTTGGACCCAACGGGAGTTGCCCAATTTCGGTAATTTTTACATGACCGGGCAGTGGATTACTCCCGCCGGAGGGCTGCCTACAGTGCTGAAGGATGGTAAAAATCTGGCCGGTCAAATCTGTGAAAAAGACGGTAAGGAGTTTAAGACCAGCTGTTAAGATGCTGATTTTAGTCCTGCAGATCGGTTGTCCGTTTATCACTTTATGAGTGAAGAAAATGAAATAAATTGATGAATTACTGCAGAATAGTCTTAACTTTCTTTTACAGAGAGACCAACAAAATAGTTTGTATCCAATTGTTATTGGCCGGAACGTGCCCCGTCCCGCTCCCTGCGGGATAGGCGGGGTTAAGGGGCACAATATGAATGATATTATACAATGCCGGGAAGCCCCGCCCTGTGGGCGGGGAGCTTCAATCAGAATATAAGAGCCGTCCCCGAGTTTGATCGCCCTGTTGAGGTGCTGTCACAATTTATCACTTGACATTGGCATTATGACAATCTAATATATGGCATTATGACAACATATTTTGAAAGAGACATAGCTCCGACGGTTCTCAAGGCCCTCAAAAACATGCCTGTCGTCGCCATTACAGGATTGCGGCAAACCGGGAAAACCACGTTTCTTCAACACCAATTTCCTTCCGAGGCAAGGCGGTTCATCTCTTTTGACGACTTTGCTCAACTCTCCGCTGCCAAGTCAGACCCCGATCGTTTTGTAAACTCCGATGAGCCTCTGACTATTGACGAAGCACACAAATGCCCGGAGATCTTCACAGCGATAAAAAGAATGGTAGATAGAAAAAGAAAACCAGGCCAGTTTCTGCTTTCGGGATCGGCCAATTTCACTTTACTCAGAGGAATAACGGAGAGTCTAGCCGGCCGCTCCATTTACTTCCAGATGTCCCCCTTCAGCCGAAGGGAAATTGACAGACGGGTCGGGGAGCAGCCTTTCTTGGAAAGGTTTTTTGAAAACCGGCAGATACCTAAGCATAAGGAATTTAAGGCTCCCGAGCCTGAAGATATTCTGAAAGGCGGAATGCCCACGGTCTGTCTTGGCGATGTCGAGGATCGAACTTTTTGGTTCAAGGGCTACGAGCAAACGTACCTTGAAAGAGACATCAGAGAAATCAGCCAGATTGAAAATATTGTCGCCTATCGGAACCTTCTTCACCTGGTATGCCTGAGAACGGGTCAAATTCTAAACGTGAGCCAGCTTGGCAGGGATGCGAAGCTCACCTCCGCCACCACATCACGTTATGTTTCTCTGTTGGAGACATCTTTCGTCATTTCGAAACTGAATCCTTACCTGAGGAATAAAGCAAGTCGCTTGATCAAATCTCCAAAGGTCTATATCAGCGATTCCGGGCTTGCCTGTTTCATGGTGGGGATAGACAAGTTACGGATGGATTACCAGGAGCCGCTTCTGGGAGCGCTGTTTGAGACCTATGTTGTTCAAAACTTGTTCGCCATCATCAATGCCCGATGGAAAGAGGCTCAGCTCTATTTCTGGGGCATCCAAGGAAGAAACGAGGTAGATTTGATCATTGAAGTTGGTCGAAGCTGTCTTGCCATAGAAGTGAAGTCGTCAGCTCGGTGGCAGAAAAAGGACTTGTCAGGATTGGAGACTTTCCTTGCGGCCACGCCCCACTGTGTGGCAGGGGTGCTTTGCTACAATGGGACGGAAGCAGTGAGGCTCGGAGAAAGACTCTGGGCTTTGCCGCTGGGACTAGTCCTCTCATAACGATGAGCATGTTGGAGTAAGGGCTCGTAGGTGGAACTGACAGCCCGCTTCTTTGAGGCTCTCTTTCTGAAAGTTTCGGTTGACCAATTTTCATAAAATATGTATATTCCAATTAATAATCAACAGGGTGGTGGCGTAGATATTTCTTTGTTTCCAGGGAAAAAGACTTGGCGATAAAAATATGGGGTCTGCCCCTCACATCGGACAAAGATGGCGAGACCAATAAAATAGTTTGTATCTAATTGTTATTGAATCAGAATACGAGACCCGTCCCAAAATGAACACTCGGAACTTGATAACGTGTGCTGTAACGTAAGATGGCGGCAGGACAAAAGGAGGCGAAGATGAGTAATACGGAAGCTGCCGAAAGACCTGCAAAAATTGAGGCCCGGCCGGAGCGGATAGAAATCGATCTGGCTAAAACGGCCATCGTGATAGTGGACATGCAGAACGCCTTCGCAGGTAGGGGAGAAAAACCCAGCCCACTCGGACCAAGCATCACCGGAGCGCTTATAGAGAGGATAAAGCGCCTTGCAGCAGCAGCGCGGATAGCGGCGATCAAAGTTGTCTACTTGACCATGATGAGGGACCCCGCACGTAAGAGCAAATCGCTCATCAACAGTGTCTGGGATACGAAGATCGTCGATGAACTGACTCCAGTTCTGGAAGATGTGATTGTCGAAAAATCGTGCTACAGCGGCTTCAGGGGAACGGAACTCGATGAAATCCTGAAGAGCTTCCAGATAGAGTATCTGATATTTACTGGAGTCACTACCAACATATGCGTTGAGTCGACCCTGCGGGATGCCTATTTCCTCGACTACTGGCCAATTATTGTCTCGGACGCGACCAACAATGCCGGCCCGTCGATCACTCATGAGGCGACCCTGTGGAATGTGGAAGGATCGTTCGGATGGGTTACGAAAACTGAGGACATTCTGAAGGCCTTGTCAGGGGAATAGGGTCATGACTCTCCAATCCATATTATGCAACAGGAGAAACCCATAGATAAAATAATTTACTCATCAGCGGTAGCACTGGCGAGAGCGATTCGTACCAAACAGGTGTCCTCGGAAGAGGTGGTCAATGCATACCTGAAGCGCATGAGGGCTGTGAATCCTAAGCTCAACGCCGTAGTTCAAGAGACAGCCGATACAGCTTATGAGCAGGCTCGCGCAGCTGATGAGGCTGTTGCACGTGGGGATCCCATAGGACCACTTCACGGCGTCCCCATGACGATAAAAGATACGTTGAATACGGCAGGAGTGATCAGTACAGCAGGGACCCTAGGCCGGGCAACCTTTGTGCCGGAGGAAGACGCTACCGCCGTGGCACGTATGCGTTCTGCAGGGGCAATCCTGCTAGGTAAGACTAACGTTCCAGAATTGGCTCTCGCTCCTGAGACCGACAATCTGGTCTATGGACGCACAAACAATCCCTATGATCTATCGCGTAGTCCCGGCGGCAGCAGCGGTGGCGAGGCAAGCATTATCGCGGTAGGAGGCTCACCGATAGGACTTGGCAGTGATTGTGGTGGAAGTATTCGTATCCCGGCCCATTTTTGTGGGCTCGCAGGCATCAAACCAACCGCAGGGCGAGTGTCCAGGACGGGGCACTTCCCGCCTGTTACTGGGCTGATGAATCGTCTATGGCACGTTGGCCCGCTAGCAAAATTCGTGGAAGACTTGATATTAGCACTCTGGGTTATAATCGGATTGGACGGTCGTGACCCGATCTTAGTTCCGATGACATTGGGCGATCCTGGCATGGTAGATCTCAAGAGTCTACGGGTAGCATTCTATACAGACAATAGCATTCTATCGCCTACACCAGAAATCGTCGAAGTGGTGAAAAAAAGCGTCGAAGTGCTATCCGATGTGGTCATGAGCGTTGAAGAAAATTGCCCTGAAGGCATCAAACGGACTTATGATATCTGGTGGGGCCTCGTGTCAGCGGACGGTGGAGCTGGAGTTGAATCAATGCTTAAGATGGCTGGAACGACTGAGCCTCATCTTTATCTGAAGCGCTTCCAAGAGGCACAACGTGCCGCCAAGGCAATGACCCCTTCTGGTTTCGGCACTTTGATATCGGAGTGGGACAAGTTCTGCAGTGAAATGATTCGCTTCATTGAGAATTATGATGTGATTATCTGCCCGGTGGTAGCTTTCCCGGCTCAACCCCATGGTTTCATACTTGAGAAAGATAAAGATCTTGGCTTCAGTTACTGCTTCACCTATAATCTGACCGGGTGGCCGGCAGTGGTTGTCCGAGGTGGCACTTCGCCTGAGGGGTTACCCATCGGTGTACAGGTGGTGGCTCGCCCCTGGCGCGAAGATGTGGCATTGGCGGTGGCTCAACATATCGAGACAGCCTTGGGTGGGTGGAAGCCCCCGAAGCTCTAAACGAGGCGTTTCGGTTGACCAATTTTCATAAAATAGATATATTCCAATCAAGAGTCAACAGGGTGGCGGCGTAGAGATTTCTTCTTTTTTCAGGGAAAAAAGCTTGGGCTCAGAAGGAAACTTTCGTGAGATATAGGCAAAGTCAAGGATAAAGATACGCCTCCCAGAGCAGTTATCCTATCTCCCAAAGCTGTAAGAAATCTGAGTAAGGGGGAAAAGGAAAGACTTTATTACGATTGCCTGACCTTCAAGACCTTCTTCAAGGAGACAAAGATGAAATTGAAATATGAAGATATCGTAAAGTGGATGGAGGATTACTTTAAAGCATATAATGCCTATGCACAGAATCCCGAGACAGTTAATCGGATGTCTGAATACTTTACGCCAGACGTGCGGTTTGTACCATATGTTTCGGCCTTTGGAGGGCCGGAAAGAGCTGTAACTAACCGTGATGATTTCTTTCGCATGTTCACTGGCCATCCGTCTGTTTACGAGAAATTTAAGGTCGAGGATATTATTGTCGATGAGAGACGGATGGTTGCTGTTGCCCTGCTCAAGGTGGCGCTTTTTGACTCAAGAACGGATGAAGTACTATTGAGGAAGCATTATCTGCCGCGATATCAGTTGGTGTTGGATGATAATAACATGCTCAAGATTAGTAACATTCTATTCTTCTGGGAAGCCATGCCGCCCGAGGTTGATGAAGCATATGGCATCGAGAAGATGGAATAGGGAAAACTAACCGAGTAGGGGTGGCGCGCCCGGCGTTACGGTCCATTGAAAAGGCACACTTACTACAGTTGGAGCATCGGCAGGGCTGGAGAAGTAATTGGAAGCAACAAGGCCGGGCTTTACAACCCGGCCTTGTTGTGTTCTTTTTCATAACGCTGGCGCGATTTTGCAAAAATAAGGATAACTTTCTGAAAGTTTCGATTGATCAATTTTCATAAAATAGATATATTCCAATCAACAACCCGTGAAGATTTGACCACAAATCCTTATTCTTTCTTGAATTGCCGAGAGCACTGAAGATTGGGTATAATTTAAATATGAGAACCTCTACACCAGCACTCGTCAATCCAACTGTGCTCACCTGGGCGCGGCAAGAGAGTGGGTTTCCGCCAGAGCCGGTGGCCAAGCGGCTGAATGTAAAACTGGAGCGCCTGCTTGCCTGGGAGCGTGGTGATTTAAAGCCTACAGTGCGGCAAACCCAAGACCTTGCCAAGTTCTACCACCGGCCGTTCGGTGTTTTCTTCCTCCCTGAACCTCCGACCCTGCCCCCTCTTGCGGCAGAGTATCGTCGGCTTCCGGGTGTCCGCTTAGGTGTTGAATCGCCAGAATTCCGGCTTGCCCTGAGAGTCATGTCGCAGCGACGGGAAGTGGCACTGGAGTTGAGTGAAGAACTGGGTGTGCGTGTGGAGGAATTCAACTTTACTGCTCATCTGTCCGAAAGCACAGCAACCGTTGGCGCACGACTGCGCGAAGCTCTTGGCATTACCGCGGATGAACAACTCGGGTGGACGTCCGATTGGCAGGCATGGCGCCGCTGGCGCGAGGCCGTCGAAACAGCAGGCGTGCTGGTGTTTCAGTTTCCTAAAGTGAGCCTTACCCAGGCACGGGGAGTCACGTTGTTTAAGTTCCCATTGCCTGCGATAGGTATTAACAGCAAAGAATCGTCTCCCGGTGCGCGGAGTTTTACTTTATTGCATGAGCTTACTCACCTTGCGCTTGCGGTTGGCAATGAGGAACGCGCTGCTCTCGGTGAGACCCGTGATGATGCCGGCTGGCTGGAAGTCGAACGATTCGCCGAGGAAGCTGCCAGTGTCGCACTCATTCCTCAGGAAATGCTTTCCTCAATTTTGCAGAGGATGGATGTTTCACCTGAGGCGTGGGATATTTCCTTGATACGACCCCTCGCCGGTAAATTCAATATAACACCATTGGCGATGGCAACACGGTTGCGGACCGTCGGTGCGCTGTCGTGGGAAGGTTACAACCGATGGAAATTAGAATGGAACCAATACGTCGGCACACTCCCGAAACGGAAGGGCTTTGCGTCCCCTGTAGGCAAGACGCTCGGAAGAAGCGGCAGGCCCTTTGTTCAGTTGGTCCTGGAATCGTTGGATATGAACCGCATCACAGCAGTGCAAGCAAGCCACTACCTCGATCTGCGATTCGAACACTTCGACAAGCTACGGAATGAACTCCGCATGGAGCCGATGGGACCTGCGGGTGCTTTTGACAACGGAGAATAACGGAAAAAGAATGTACTCTTTCGATACCAGTGTGTTTATGGATTGGCAGGCACGGATTTATCCGCCTGATGTTTTTATCTCACTGGTAGTAAAAATCGAGGGACTGGTTGTTGCTGGTCAATGCTCTGCCGTTGAGCTTGTGAAGGAAGAAATCGACGCTGTGGGGACCCCCGAATTGCGGGCGTGGGCGAAAAAGAATCCGGCTCTTTTTGTGACGCTTGATCCACAGGTGCAGGCCGAAGCAGCAAACATTGAATCCAAATATCCGGATTTGATGGATCCTAAGAGCCTGCATCAGTCAGCTGATGCTTATGTCATAGCGCTTGCCAAGGTGAAAGGCGGCATAGTTGTGTCGCAGGAAACCTCGGTCGCAGAGAAGAAAAGCGCCAGGAGAACTCACTATATACCCGACGTATGCCGTGATCTCGGCATCCCATGCATAAACTTGCTGGGACTGATGCGACGAGAGCACTGGACCTTCTGAATGGCGAGACCAATAAAATAGTTTGTATCTGACTGTTGTTGATTCAGAATACAAGAACCGCCCCCAAGAGATACACATTCCGAAAGGGATTGTTATTCGAATGCCCAGTGATTTTCTCGATTTATTTAGTTTTTTGTTCGATCTGTTCTTTGTGGGTCGTCCACCCAAGACAGAGAAGTTGCATGAAATACCATTGGACGAAATGATTAAACAATCCAAATTAGTTTTCGTCGGGAGAGTAGTCAGAATCGCAGAGATACCAACCCCAAGAAACGCAAAAAAATCCATTTTTGATGAGGTGGCAATAGCCACAATAGAGATTGAGCAGGTTATAGTGGGAAGTTACAAAAACAAACACATTGATATAACCTACTATCCCCGCTTGACTTTTGAGGCCCGTTTCGTGATTAATGAGCGGTGTATTTTTTTGATAGGCGAGAGAAATCTTATTGTAAAAGGTTATGCTGGCAAGATACCGATTGAAAAAATAAGGTTGAGGTACGCTACATCCTTGGGGAACCAATGAGTCAGACCTTGAAGGATTTTACACAAAGGATTAAGGACAGCAAGTTAAGACAAGGGGTGATCCGGGACCCGTGAAAGGTTTTACGCTTTCACCTCTCTGAAGTGGAAATGAATAGGCCTTAGCGTGGACTCGTTCTTATATTGGTAGGTTAAACAACCAACCCACTTCTTGGACTCTTTCTTTCTGAAAGTTTCGATTGACCAATTTTAATAGAATAGATATATTCAAATCAAAAAACTATAGAGTGGCGGCGCAGATATTTCTTCGTTTTCAGGGAAAAAACCTGGGGTCATAAGGAAGTTTTCGTGAAACATAGGCAAAGTAAAGCTCCCCACCCACAGGGCGGGGCTTCCCGGAGAGGAAGTTTGCTTCATATTGCGCCCCTCGACCCCGCCTATAAGGCGGGGCTTGCGGGGCACGTTCCGGCCAAGGATAACGATTCGATCCCAGAGCCCTTGTAGATGACATAAATGAGCGAAAAGAATTTTGTCGTCTTTTACGCCTGGCAAAGCGACTCCCCAGCAAAAGTCAACAGGAACTTCATTGAATCTGCCCTAGAGACATCTATCAAGGAAGTTGAAAAGTCTGGAGTTGTTGATTCGTCTCCCCGGTTGGACAAGGATACAAAGGATGTTTCCGGGATACCGGATATTGCCAATACAATACTCCAAAAAATACAGTCCGCAGACGCCTTCCTCGCGGACCTGACCTATGTCGGAGGCGTATTTGAAGAATCGGGGAAACCAGCAGGGGACGTAATACCAAACCCCAATGTTATGATCGAACTTGGATATGCATTAGCTGAGCTTGGGTGGGAAAGAATAGTTACTGTCATAAATACCCATTACGGATCTCAAGAAAAGCTCCCATTTGACCTTCAGAATAGGCGATGGCCGATAGATTACAATCTGGCCCCGGACGCCAAGGGAGATACCCCCAAGCAGCAGAAACAGAAGCTTGTCCAGAGGATATCTGATGCAATTAAATCGATTGCCAAATTGCCGCCCAGAGATAGGTCACAGCCGATAGAGCAGCGCGTCCAGATTCTTGAGACAACGGTCTCTATATTGAATAGCAGTCTTGTGCAACAATCGGAATTATCCCACCTTGTTGAGGCAATCCAGAGAAATCAGGCAACGAAATCTAATCCTGAGCAAAGATGCGCTGAAAATCTGGCGGGCTTAATAGACCGCATACGGAGCGGAAAATTTGAAGGTATGTCTTCGACGTCTGCACAGTTGGTGGTTACTATCGTTCCAGAGATACCGCAGCCATCACTGGATATTTTTAAGAACCAGCAAGAATTAGCTCTTAGACTCAAACCATTAAATGCGACTGGCTGGGATCATCAGACATATGGTGATCGCCTTGTGATTTTTTCCAAGTCTAGAAAAACAATTGATGCAGTGACCGAGATTAGTCCCAACGGAATCATCAATGCAACAGGTCATGAAATAATCTACGGTTACATGGAATACTATTCCACAATTTCACCTGAAACTACTAAGGATACTGACGTCATCCCTATCATGTCTGTCGAAAAGAGCGTGATTGAGGCGGTAAGCCTATATTGTCAGGCCCTCATCAATCTGGGAGTCCGTGGGACTTTACACGTGGGATTTAGAATAATAAATCTTCGTAAGTCTGTGTTTTTTGTTGGGGCTGGATATGGCTCAGGTGGCCGCGTCCGTGAAGCGAAAGATATCATACCACCGCCCGTTGAGATCCCAGAAGGAGTGGATCTCCAAAACCCACAACCAATAGCAATGGCTCTACGTCCCGCATTTGATTATATATGGCGAGAATACAACTACCCGCGCTCCCTGAATTATGGCTCAACTGGTGAATGGGGCGGCCTTCCCCGGCTGTAGCCATAAGGTGCGGGACACTACTGCTTGGATCATCCCCTTAATTTTCCAGCCTTAACTTCGAAGACAATTTTGGCGGTTTTGAAGATGATGGGGGCAAATCTTTGTTCTTAACTTTATCGGAATCTCGACAAAGGCTTTTCGATAATGCAATCTTCCGAATGAAAACTTATGTTTGACATAGAAATTTGAGAGGTGTATTCTTTGAACCAGGAAGTGCCCGAACACGCGGAGACACAGAAAAAACATCCGAGAAATTTATAACATCCGAAGATGTGACCCTGCCGTTGCACTGTAATTTTCTGCACAAGTGAGTAATTTGTAGGATATGACCGAGTATAAAACGATAGAAGAGATCGCCGACAAGTTTAACCTCCAAAAGGAGTATCTTGTCCAATTGATCCGACTGGATATTCTTGACAGCAGGGTTGATAGGGAAGGAAATTATCTCATACCAGACTATTGGTATCCAAGATTGAAACTTCTTTCTGAGGATAAGAAGTATCGAAACGAAATAATCAAGAAACCGAGGCATTTTTTGTATGAGTATCATCCGGAGTTAACGGAGTATTTGCGCTTTCATGATATTGTAGACATGTTCGCATGGATGATAAAAATAAGGTTCTCGCCAGAGGATATATTAAAAAATAGAAAGTATAGGATAGACGAGCTTTTTCAACACTTCCTCAAAGAAATAAATTTTAATCCAACAAAGATAAGACATTCTTTAATAAAAGGAGAATAATTCTCTTTACGAAAAATGGTATAAGATTCCTCTAATTATGAGATATAGAATTTACACCCATCAGAATATTTTGAAGAAAGCGCCGAAGGAGTTTTTACCACCCAATAGAGATGAGTTGAGCTTAATTTGAATAAAAAGGGTGTTTAAGATAAGAATGGTACGTTGGTTCTAAAACAACCTGGCATCGGTTGGTCATTTTCAAAGTAGCGGCAAATGGGGATACACCTCGGAAAATTTGAAATGTCAATCCGAAATGGTGGGTTGTAGCGTGGGAAAAGGGTTAAGGCTCCTTCCTTTCAATATCTTCGATCGTCTCAAAATCTTCATCGTATGAATAAATTTCGCGCAGACCCTGATATTTCATAAAGACAGCATTGTAGGCGTCAATGAAATCAATATTTTTCCTCGCATAAAGGACAAGGGCGTCTGCCAGGACATCTTTATCAGGAACGAATAAATTCTCAGTACCCAGAATCACAGAAACCTTTTCAATGACTTCGGCTTTCGGTACTTTGTAGTAGGATAAGAGTGTCCAGATCAACTCAGCGATGACCATCCCCGATGTTGAAATGGTTATTTCACCTTCTAACGCCCTCTTGAACATCTCCCTGCATCTCTCATATTTCGACAGGTCATCTTTGGTGAGATATCTCAGAAATACATTGGTATCGACGAATTTATTCTCCATGGGTTCAACCCCTTGTGGCAATCTTCTTGGCAACTCGTTTTTTAACCTCTTCTCTAACTTTCTTGAATTCGATAGGCTTTTCCCTGTCCGCTACCTTCACAGAGCCTCCGATATCAAGGAGGTTTCCCTTTAACGGTTGAAGGATTGCCCGGTTGCCTTCGACCACAATAATCACCTTCTCGGAAGGCCGCAGGTT